>JACCDP010078759.1_pt1 | contig 16293 bp, 20 predicted proteins | sample 7445841 | NCBI WGS metagenome assembly JACCDP01 (sample SAMN15323441, study PRJNA562643) | freshwater metagenome | isolation source: river surface water | place: USA:Blue River Watershed | collected 2017-08-17 | reverse complement strand
TGAAACATATTGATATTCATTGTGGGCGATATAAACGCCGTTAGTAGTTGGGTCGTTTTGCCCCGCTTGCATCAAGCGATTATTTAAACCAGAATCTCCAACCATAATAGTCGATGAAGAATCATCGAAGGGGGTTGAGAATGAAACACTCACTTGAAGAACTCTCGCGCCCGCAGGAATGTTTAAAATTGAAACTGTACTTTCAATATAGCTAAAAGATACTGTTTGAATTTCTTCGGCATCGGGTGAACTTCCCCCACCCCCAAGACCATTAACGAATGGATTATAAATTCTTGATGCGGGCATATTAACCTTGCCCCTCATCAATCGAGCATGAAACAGGATTGACGACCGCTCTCGCGTAAATAGCTGTAGGAGATTCAAGGTCAACCGCTTCACCTGATTTAAGGGTAAAGCCTTCGGTTAAGATATTTGGGTTATCATGATAATCATATACAATATCATCCCCAATGGCCGTAGCTTGAGAACGAAGCGTGATATAAGTCCTATTTGCTGTAGCGGGAGCGATAAGAGTATTTGGAGAAGTGTTCGCCACTGTGACTTTATAAACATTTGACTCGGTTGTTGGTTTACGAGCGGCGACCCGCGAGTTTTTAAATGAAGCTTGATTGTATAAAGGCATAAAGTCCTCCCCAACTTATTATAACATTATTTTAAATCTCTATAATTGATAAAAGCGTTAGCGTTAGCGTTAGAGGTTATATTGGTGGCCACAACGCTTATAATTTCGCTAACACCCGCTAAAGTAGAACCCAAGTTTAAATCCCTAGTATATTTTGAAATCTCGGTAGATAAAACAGAGGGGGCGTTAGTATTACCACGAATATATGTTGAGTAAATAACTGTACCTCCAGTTAATGCGGTCGCCGCAACATCAAATTCTCCAATGCCTGTGTTTGCCGTATAAGTAGCACCTGTTAAAGTAGCATTTAGAACAATCTCAACCAAAAAGTCATCGGCAGAGTTAGCAAAAAGGCCTATCTCTAAAACTTGAAGTGGTGAGGCCAATTCAGTAGATTTCTTCCTTAAGGAAATAACAGGTATTCTTTGGCCCGCGACCCCGAAACTTCTGGAAGCATTACCATTTGAGACTGTTCTTAACTGTCCTACAGGCGACTCCATACCTTCACAATCAACCGCTAAACAAGTTATGTGCATAGAGCTTGCGGTTGAGGCGGTATTTAAAATCTCCGCTCTAATGGGTAATTGAGCGGTTCTCGAATAAGGAGTCGTTTGAACATTGGCATTATAAATAACATGACAGTAAACTAATTCATCATTAATAAAGAAACCATATCGAATACGGCCAGAACCTTGCCATTGGTAATCTATGACAAAAATTTGTTGTTTTGATAAGTCTATTGTAAAGCCACTAGCTCCCGTCCCATCTAGTTTATCTAAATTCCAATTCGCTTGAGCTATCTCAGTATTTACTATAGAACCAGTTACATTAGAGCGTAATCCGACATAGGCAGTAGAACTTTTTAGAGCAAAGTAGAAACCATTATTATCGTCATATTGGCCATAATACTTATTAACATCGGTAGCACTACCTTTTAAATTACCAGTAATTTTTACAAGCTGAGAGCGACCCGCTTTATATGGGATATAATCAGTAGTTTGAACAATACTCCTAGAATTGGTTGTTGTAGTTACGGCCAATTCTTGAGAAGTGATAGTTGAGTTAAAAGTTGTAGTCCCACCATTAGTCAAAGAGGAAGTTAAATCAAGGCCTATTTGGTCTTGATACATAACCAATTCAAAAAGATTGGAGGGGTTTGAAGTTCTTATTCTTCCAAAAGCATCTTTCAAGGCATAAACATAATCGACTTCACCAATAGCAACAGGCTGTTTTACGTCCACTTTTAAATAATCACCAGTATTACCAATAAATGTCCCATCGGTAGCACCTTTAATCTTTACCCATCCTTGAACTATTTTTAAAATCGAATTTATCATGTAATCACCAATGATGAAGATTGAAATACATCCGACGAATAAGTATGCGTCCATGTATAAGTTCTTAATACAGTTGTACCATTAGTGTCATAAATGGATAAGACTTCACTCGTCAAATTATTTGAAGTATATGTTAAATCATATCGAGCGATTCTGTTGGCCGTAATGAAAGAAGATGAATTATAAAAATTTAAAGCGGTCAATGTATCACTTGTATAAACCGCTTCTTGATATAAGCTTGGGAAAAGCTCAACAATAGCTCTCCCAATTTTATCGACTAAAAAATTATCAAGATTTTCAAAAGAAATACCTTTTAATGAACCATAGTCTTGAGTGGGGTCGGCTTCGGTGGGAATAAAATCAAGTTGACTCCCATCGGTTAATTCTTCAAAACAAAGAGGTTTAACTTTATCGACCATAGTTTAAAAAAGGGGCCTTGCGGCCCCTCTCCATTTAGGCGCGACGGCCTAGTTGTTGAATCATAATCATTAATTCAGTAGCAGACTTAGCATAACCAACTTGAACGATAGTTTGGCCCGCACCTACAGGAATGGAATCGGAAATATCGCCCGCAGTACCAGATAAATAATATCTTGAACCGATTGTAAGAGCGGAAAACCCATCGAGAATACCATAAGAAGCTACATCTACAGGGTCACCCTGAGTAGTAGCAGAATTTTTAGCAAAACCACAAACCTGAGAACTTACCGCCGCATCAGCGTCGGCAAGGTCAACGCGTCCACTTGAATTGATATAAAGACAATCTCTATCAGCAATAGCACCTTCAGCATCAAAAGAATTACTGATTTGTTGAGAGTTCAATGAAGTTGAATAATCATCCCAAGCAGTACCATTCCAGAAATAAAGTTTTCCGTTACCCGCCATTAAATAACCCGCATCACTTGAAAAAGCGGGAGTGACAGAAGGAGCAGAAGCAGAGTGAGGAAGTTTAAATGAATCAACTTCGCCCGCTGTAGAAGCTGAGATACTTGGAAATAAAACCGCGCCCGCAGTAGTCATAACATTGTTACGCTCTTTGGCCATGATGTTATCAACAATCAATGCGCCCGCAGTTTGGTTGATTGTCGCCGTACTTGGAGCTTGAAAAGAAATGTCTTGAACTTCTGAAATATCCAAGTTGTTCATATCAAGACCAGTACCACTTAGAACAGGCCCACCGCCTTGAACTGTAAACGAGTTTAACGTAATGTCATCACTCGCAGTATTCATCTCGACAGGTACGCCGTCCGATGCAATTTTTAAAAGTTTAATTTGTGCCATACTTAAATCCTCCTGATTTAAAGTTTGTTCCACATGGAACAAACACCATTTTTCTACTCTTGAACCTCTTTAATCTCATAGGTGATTTCATCTATCATTTTACCACTTAATGAGATTTGATGCACCTGTTCAAGTCGTTTTTTATTGTCCTCATACTCTTTAACAGACTTTTCCACTTTAGCTTTAGCGTTTTCATACTGATTAAGTTCATAAAGTCTTGCTTTAAGAGAGGCGATTTCAATATCTTTCTTCAATATAATAAGCTGAGATTCACTGTTTTTAAGCTCGCCCTTGGCCGTTTGCATATCAGCAATAGCGCAACGCCATTCCCAATACTCGGCGGGCGTTAGGGCCTTATTTTGAGGTAATTCTGAGCTTATGGTCTCTAGTTTAACATCTTCAATTATATCTAACTGTTTTGCTTTCTTTCGGCTACCCATTATGTCCTCCGTATGACTTGTTTTGGTGAAAATATGATTCGAGTTGAATCAATAGCAAAACCCACTTGTTGAACATTTCCTGTGAGTGGGCAAGTGTGAGTGTAATCGCCTGTAGAACTTACAAAAATCGGCGAACCCGCCGTAAATCCAAAAAGGCCTGTAATCTCACCTGTGATTAAAATATCGCAAAGAGTGGAAGAACTCTTATTCATAACCACACCCGCAATTCCATAAGGCATGACAAGATTATCATTTGAAGTTGGTTTATAAAGCGTCCCACCGACAAAAACACCCATATCGCCAATCGAGATTGAAGAGTCGCAAGTCACATTATCAATGGTATCGCTACCAGTAAAAGCGACGACTACTTCATTAGGCGTTTGAGTAACACTAATCCCACCAATACCGCGAATAGTTCTAAATTGTAGTTGGCTTCCAATAACATTTTTTAAAACCTGTGAACCAGTACCAAGATTTATACCTGTGACCGAACCAATGTCTTGCCAGTTGGTCGTTTTGCCTTCATCAATTTTAATAAAGAACTTAGGCGCACCAATTTTTAAAAGGCGATAAGTCGTACCCGCCGCCGCTTCGGTGGGTACGATAGTTGGGTCTTCTGTTCCAGAAATATCATACAAGACTGTATATCTTGAATTTCTGTAATCATTAGGCGTACTCATTTTATAAACTTCCTAAGAAGTTTCCTGTTAGAGTTTTAAGACTTTCGTTTATTTCGGCCCTAGCGGATTGCTCCATAACATTTCGAGCTTGGTCTAATTGAAAAGTGATAAGTTGTTGAACTTTACTTTTCATTTCACTTTCAATCTCAGCAAACTTAGATTCAATCGCCGCTTTATCGACAATCTTTTTACCTAGCTCATCACTAAGGGAAGTTCTTAAATCAAGAACAAGTGAAATAGTTTCAGAGTGAAAATCTGAAACAATTCCATTCATAGTCTTGGTGAATAATGAACTTGAATGTCCGACCGCCGCATTTATTTTATCTTGGGTATATGTTTGCATTGAATGTTCAAACAGAGACAATTTGCTCCCCATCTCAAGCTCAACACTTTTTGAAAATTGTTCAATCTCATTGGAAAATTTTGCTTTAGCTATTGAAAGTTGATTGTTGATTGTTTGCTCAGTTTGAAGAGAAATATCTTTCAGGCTTTTATAAACAGAAGATAAAACACTTTCAGAGATGTGGGTCTTGGTAGCATCCAAGACCTCACTCACTTCTTTCATAATACTGTTTTTAATGTTTGATTCAGAGGCCTTAATAGCAGAAGAAATTTTATCGCTAACAGTCGCTAACTTAGTTTCTAATAGCTGAGAGTTTTTAAACTCAAGAGAGTCAACCAAGTCTTTTTGATATTTGCGAAGCTCCGCATCCATTTTACCAACGTATTTTTCCGCAGTACCAAGTTTGTCATAACGATTAAGAGCTTTTTCAAATTCTTCTCTAGTAATATATTCCATTTATTAACCTCCGAATCGACCTTGTACTCTTTGATTAGACGTATCAAGATAACCAATCATTCTAACACCCATTGAAGTATCAACGCCCGAAGTGTTACTTATTAACCATTTCACTGTCTGGCCCGGTTGAAGTGTTAGTTGGCATGGTAGCATTGAAGTATTAGATAAGTCAGGGCCTAAGCCTAGATAGATTTTAAAATTCTGTGTAGGGTCGCCATGATAGCGAAAAATCCTTGACCCATCGACTAGCGGTTTAAAATCGTAATAAGCACCATTGTCCCCATCATTATAAACGCCATAAGAAATAAACTTAATAAGCGCACCTTGAGGGGCCGTAAACGTGAACAACTCATAATCAATAGTTCCTGTGGGTAAACTTACCACTCGTCTTAAGTCAATCGACTCCGCACCCGCAGGAATGTATAAATGTTTCGGAAGTGACACCGCCACTTCCTTTGCTTCGAGTTTCGCACTTTTTTGAACTTGTCCTTCGCTTGTAGGTATTACACTTCGAGCGATTTTATCGTTCCCCCCATCTTGCGGATTGGTGAGGGATGTTTGCTGAAGGCGAAACCCTTTGCTCATTTTGTCAAAAGGGTTATAACTCATAAATTACCCCACTACAGTTGAAAGGATATTATTCGCATCGTCCATTCTAATTCTGTAACCGAAGAGAGTGACAAAAGGAACGTAAGTGTCACTTGCATTATCATTTTGATAAGTGATTTCGATTGTTGAATTAGGTAAAAAATACAATGGTGAAGGTAATACAGTTGGGTATTGTGGATGACCTATCATATCAAGTTCCATAGGGATGTTATGAAATACCCTAGTTGATTGAGCGTCACGAATTGTATATTTAAGGCCATCGGTATCACCTGTCGAAGTATAGTTTTCAGGGTCAACGTAAGTGTATTGTGTTGGGCCTGTAGTTTTTCTAAAAACTACTTTACTCATACTCATAAGGATAAATCCCGCCTCTTGAGTAATGGTCACAAAACCTTGAGAAGAACTATTTGGAGCAAGTTCTGGAGCGGTAAACGTGAACCAGAATGGCCATACCACTTGGTTAATTTGTCCAATGTTCTTTGGTTGAAGTTGAGGAGGAAGTTTATTCATATTCGCTTTAAAGTCTTGAACATTTTGCGGATTAGGAATTAAACCTTGATTTCTCATCGACTGTTCTTTTAGTTTTTTGGCCATTTCACGATTTCTAATCATTTCGGCCATAGGATGTTTATTGTTACTCATTGTGTTCTCCTTATCCGTAAATTAGTGACATAAGTTGGTCGGCGTTTTCAATTCTTGTTCTATAACCAAAGAATGAGAATTGGAATTTCCCGCTACCTGTAGTGGCCTGAGAAACGCCCGAAGGCAACCAAGAACTCATTGTAATATCCATGAAGGCGTTTGGTTGAATAATCATCGGCGTAGGAAGAATCGAAGGTCGAGATTTATTCCCAATCACTTGCATTGGAATTGGTTTATCATTGAACTGTCTTGAAGACTGTCTATCTCTAATCTCTAATTGCCACGGCCCTAAGTCGCCGCTTGTCCCATACTCATACCCTTTGCGATATACGGCCATAAGTAAAAACGCCGCTTCTTGAGTTACTTGGAAACTTGAAGTTTGGCGACTAGCACTTGTGATAGTGGGGTTAGCTCCAAAATCAAAATTCGCCTGAAACCAAAATGGCCATGCCACTGAATCATACCCACCCACGTTTGATGGGATTAAATGTTCAGGCAAAAATTTTCTTAATTTAGCGACCATACTCTTCGGGTCGGCCTCTACTGCGGAAACTTGTAAATTTCTTTTCATGTTATGCTCCTTCCTCATTTGTTTTTCTTGTCTTCTTATTTGTTTTCTTTCTTCTCTCCAATCCATATTAGAATACCTCTAATTACCCTTTAAAAGAACACCATTCTTAGGTATGTCTCCCAACGCCCCAAAATATGCCCATACCGAGCGTATGTCATGTAAACGAACGCCTTCATCGGAAAGAAATTGGGCATATTCCGTATCAATTTCAACAATGGTATGGTCTTTCTCATCACGAATGTCAGCATAAAATTCTCCGCGCTCATCTTGGTTAATGTAATAGTAAAACTTTTCAGTTTTCACAGGATTTCTTTTTCTTACAGGATTGGCTCTAGTAGGGAATAATGCCCTATAAACTGCCCGCTCCTCTTCCTCATCAAAACCTTTTAAGTGAAGAGTGTAATACTTTTCAACACCCTTGCGGTAATAAGCATCGTCTTTCTCAGGGTCTATAGTAGTGTACCAAATACCTTTATGGAATTGGGATGAACTTGGTTCAACCGAATTATAACCTTGAAAAACATCCATAACTTCCAAAACAGTATCACATGATATTTCATCCCATTCACCAGTTTTATCGAAGTCACCATTTCTTGAACTTTCTTCGGTAATGGTTTGATAATAAATTTTCACACCTCTGAATCTCGCCATATATCACCCCCAAACCAAACTTTTTCTATCGCCATAAATATCCACATGAAGAGAATATGGTTCTTCAACATCGTCCACATAAATTGACGCTTCTCTATTCCCATAAACCATATATCCATTAAGACCTTTAGCGGTAAATTCTGGAAGCTCTCCAAACACCGATTCAGATATAAGTTCTACGGCCACATCCTTACCTCCCGCATCCTTTATAAAGCGGGATAAGATTTTTTCAGCTTCGGCAAAACCTTCAACAAAATCTCCATACTCATCTTCATCGTCAGAGTCATTTAATTCTAATGGGTTGCTTTTTTTATTAGTCTTATTCAATAATCTTGAGTCGATAAGCATAGATATTTTATAACATATAAAATCTACCGAGTTAGGCATTAGTATTTTTTCATCTAAAATGGTTCTTAACTCTTGCTCACTTTCTGAGTAATAAACTTCTTTTAAAATTCTTTTTTCGTCGCTAGTCATAGCCTTTCTCATAGCATTATGGAAAAGTAGGCTAAAAACATTTTTATGCTCTTGAGCGGTAGGATTAGATTTTTTGTTTTTTATAAGTTTTTTATTCTTTGGCCAAAGATATTCAGGATGATATTCTTTATACCAAGTCAAAACATCTCTTTCAAATTCGTTTATGGCCGAATCAACATTTTCCCAATGTTCATTACCTCTCAAAATTTCTTTCCCATCTTTATAACCTACATACCCCCAAGTTTGTCCCCCATCATTTGAATAGGCGTATCCCTTGAATTGCTGATAGGTCACATCGACTTGTTTATACTTAGTAGCCATACTATCTCCCCCTCTTAATCATAAGCTCTCTTACCGATTTAATTTCTTCGGGATAAGATTGAGCGGCGATATATCTCCAACCGCCATTTTCTTTGATAAGCCTTTCAAAAATACCAAGATGAGGTATTAAAGATGAGTGAAGAGTTAAGGCCTTTCTAACATCGTTATAAGTTGAGGCTTTACATCTTTGGCATACAAGCTCAACTATTTGGTCTATATCATCTTCGTTTAAATGTTCTCTATAATTATTGAAGTTGATTTGGCGAGTAGGATTAGATTTTTTTCTTTTAGCTTTTACCCATTTACTGTAATACTCATCATATTCAATAACCCCATCATGTTCTAGGTTTTTCAATTTTTCAGTTAGCTCTTTATTACCGATAGGATATTTCCAATTTCCATTGGTAGAGTTTACAGCTATAAGTAAATCGCTTAATGCTCTTGGAGATATTTTAACAGCATATTGTGAAGGATTTGAGGCCAACCAACCATTCCCAAGCTCAAGTTCACCCAATAGATACTCTTCAAATAATTTTGCTACAGCTTCTCTTTCATGCTTAGGAATAATCGAAGCATATTTTCTGTTATAAGAAAAATGTGACGGCCCATGAAGAGTATATTCGTTAATTCCTTTTTGTAGAGCGTTTATGAAATTTTTAGAATTGTATTGTCCTTTCTTATAGAACTTTTCAGCACTCTTATAGAGTGGAACAAGATAGTTTTTATAAAATTCGCTCTCATTATTTAGCGTAAGGTAAACATCGCGAACCAAGATTTCATCAACTTCTTTAGTTGGGTTAGATTTTGTAACTTCATCTTCATCCGTTACAATATGTTCATTCAAGTCAACTTCACCAAACTCTAGAGCAATTTTGGTAAGCAAAAATCCATTTAGATAATCGCCATCCCAAAATCCCGCTCCATGATTATTTCTAGTCAACCAGAAGTCATGGCCAATAGTTCCAAAATCAAGTTCATCCTCTTCATAAAGGTTATAGGTCTTATCCCAAAACTCTTGGCAATCTTTTTTTGATTGTTCGTAAAATTCGTCTGAAATATCGCTAGTGGAATAATTTGAATCTAAAGGTTGGCCATCATAATCAGTTGACGACCAAAGACCTGTAGCAAGGTATTGTTCAACCATTTCATCAAGGCCCGCACTTCCCATAATTTCGCTAACTGTTCTTAATGGGTTTTTCTTTTTAACAACTTTCTTTGCTTTTTTCTTTGCCATATATTCCTCACTTTTTCTTTTTAACTTTCCCACCCATTTGTTTATAGAGATAGACGACGAATGGATAGCTCACGCGACCATAACTCTTAAGAGATTGTTGTTTCGCTTTTTCCCATATATCTTCACTCGCCGCCCAACTTGGGTTTCCCTTCTTGAGAGAAACTTCATAATCTTTATCTTCTTTCCCCATCTTCAAAAATTCCTTTTCAGCATATTGAAAAGCATCCTCAATTTTATCAAAGATTTTATATTCCTTATCTTTATACCCATCGCCCACAGTCACAGTAAATCCTACTGATTCTTCACGAACTTTTACATTGTAAAATGGGAAGTCGGGGATTTCGAGATAAGCGTATTCGTGTCCAAGGGCCTTATAAATTTGCCATTCGAGTTTGATTGGGGTTTTTTTATTCTTCTTTGATTGTGATATGACATTTTTAGCACACAAGACATTTGACAATAAATACCCTTCAAAAGATACAGGGGTATCACTTTTTATCGTAGTTTCTTTAAGAACTGATTTATCAAAATAGTATTCATTCTTTTTAGCGTCCACAATAATCCCATTCCCATCTCTTTCGCTATACCAAAGAACTTTTCCTTTTTTATTTTTACCCAACAATGGGGCAAGGGCCTTTTCCCTTTCGTCTAAGTCTTTAATCATTTGCTTCTCTCTCAATTCGGCTTGCTTATTCAATCGTTTATTATATTCATTCTCAAGCTCATCACGCCCATATCGGGCCTCATAATCATAACCGCCCTGATATTTGCCTGTACCATAATCCGTACCACGCAAATATGGGTCGTCTAAAATTTCTTTCAGCTTTTTTGTAGTGAAACTTTTAAGTGGACTTTTTCTTGATGGGAGCATTGGGTTCGCCTTTAAGAACGCCTCAAACTCTTCCTTGATTGTCGGTTGTTCGTTTAAATTTTGATATTTGAGATTTACATATCTCATGATTGTTTTAAATTGTGGGGAGTTTTCTTGAATAAGGATTTTGTTGCGGCCCTTGTCGATGATAAGGCCATCGGCGTAACTATAAATTTTAAAACCACTCCCACCCGCCATGAGTACCGCATCGTGAGATTGTCCATTGATTTTAAAACTTTTTGTTCTCATGTAACCACAGCTTCCTTAAGCTATCACCCTGAATCTCAGGATTGGTTTAAATGGGCATTTTTGAATTAGGGAAACACCCGAAAACCCTATGTAAATTTTACCACTTAAAAGGAGAAAAGGGGAAAATTAACGGATAGTAGTTCTCTCTTGAAGTCTCATTTCTCGCTATATCCTCTTCCTCTTCATCGTCATCTTGAACCGAAGTATTCATCCCATCCGATTCATAAACTTGAATGACACCCTCAAGATATTCTGGTTCACTTTCCGACCATACTTGACAGTCATAAGAACCGCTTAATCTCTCGCAAATAATTGTTTCGAGAGCGTAACATGGGGCGAGAATGATGATAAACAAAACCCACTTCATTCTTTTATTATCACGCGTAATGTGAATTTTTTACAATAAAAAAGGGAGAACCGAAGTTCTCCCTTTTGTCGAATAATCTTGGTATTGACAGACTATTGAACAGGACGGCGTAAAAGGCCCTTGAAAGAAAATACAAACTTGAGGTTTGTAGAAGCCGCAGGGGTAGCCGCTGTGATTTCACCCGCTGTAACGTCAGCTTGGTCAAGCGTCCAAATAGCTTGGAACGATTGAAGTGGGTTAATGTCGATTGAATGTTTACCTACAAGTTGAACAGCTTGAACAGCAGAAGCACCAAATTTTTGGTGAACGCGGTCAGCAGAAGATGTGGCATACATAGCGTCGATACGACCACAAAGGAAAAGCATCGGGCCTTCCCAATAATCCTTCTCCCCGATTTTAACTCGGATAGAAGAGTTTTCCATGATGATAGGTAGAGCATCGGCGTTAGCTTCATTGAAGTTTTGAGAATCAAGAGCTAGACCTTGAACGCGGTAAGAAACCGCAGTTTCAAGAAGGTTATTTTGACGAAGATTTGTACGAGCGCGAGATTTACCTTGAACATTTGAAAAGAATGTTCTTACACCCACTGGAGATTCAGAAGCTCCAATAGTAATGGTATCATAAAGCGGGATACGAACCTCATCTCTGAGTGAACCTTTTGGTAGTCGAACGATAGGCATACTTACTCCTTGTAATATGTGAATCGAAGTTTTAGATTCACATGATTTTTAAGAATCGTTGTGATTCTTATTGTTAAACTATTATAAGAGAACAAAAAAACATTTTTCAACAAAAAAGGGGCGCATAACGCGCCCCTCATTTAAAATTATCCTAGTTGACCTGAAAGAGCTTCTTGATTTTCTTCAATAAGTTCGCCGAAGTCAGCTTCGTTTCCATAACCACTCATAGTATAGTCAACGCCTTCCATAGTGTAATCTACACCCGAAAGAGCTTCGGTATTCATTTCAATCATTTCTCCGAAGTCAGCTTCGTTTCCGAAGTCAGCTTCGTTAATTCCAAGTTGGTCATCTCCGCTCATAGTGTAATCAACACCACTCAGGCCCGGAATTTTTTGAGAAGCGTTTACACCCATACCAACTACTGAAGCACCTACAAGACCTTTACCAATCATAGAAAGGGCCTTAATTTTTTGCTTCTCTCCGAAGTAATTAAGAATTGCACCCGCTACAAGAGTAGGAAGGGCCGAACCAACTACAGGAACTTTAAGAAGTTGAGAATGGATTTTGTTCACTACTGGAATTTTAGCAAGAATAGAATTGGTTGCTCCGTAAAGAACGCCCCCAAGAGCTAGACCGCCCGCTTCTGGTAGTGAGTGACCTGTGAATTTTTCAAATTGAGATGCCATGTTTCCTCCGAATGGGTTTGCTTTAAACATTAAACTAAATCCTTTTCCTTTCGCTTTTACAACTTTTTTCTTAGAAGCTTTTCTCTTATGAGACTTTCTCTTATGAGATTTCTTCTTATGAGATTTCTTCTTATGAGATTTCTTCTTATGAGATTTTCTCTTATGAACCTTTTTAGCTCCAGACTTTTTCTTACGTCTTTTAGGGGCCGCTTTTTTAACGGCTTTTTTTCTTGAACCCTTTTTCTTTTTTTTCTTAGGGGTCGCTTTTTTAACGGCTTTTTTTCTTGAACCCTTTTTCTTTTTTTTCTTAGGGGCCGCTTTTTTAGTGGCCTTCTTTTTTTTCTTTGGGGCCTCTTGCTTAGAAGCTTCTACCTTCTTGGCCTTTTTCTTTTTTGCCATCGTTTTCTCCTTGTTTGGTTTTTCCTTGGGCTTAGTTACTTTTGTTTCTTTTTTAACACCCTCGTTCAAACCTTGAACATACGCTTCAATGCTTGAAGGGTTTCTTTTGACCCTACGACGATTAATCATAGAACTCCTCTTACTTGATTTTAATGATTTTCCGCTTTTCTTGCTACCCTTAATTGGGTTTCCAAAAACAAATTGCATATTCATCCTGTTTTCCCCTCTACCCTATCAGTATAACCATTATCCTTAAGTTCTCTCAAGATAGAATCGTTCCATCTTATATTAGGCCCTACTGTGACAAACATGGGTAATCTTTTATGTTTGTAAATCAATGGAGGAGAACCCCAAGGATGAACAAAAATGTATTTGAGCATATCATCGTTTTCATGGTCTATCCTTATGTATTGGGAATTAACCGCAAAACCAATCAATTCCCAAGTCTCCTCATCGGCTAACAAGTCAGTCAGGTATTTTGATTCAGCACTCGCCTTGGGTATTTTAGAGCGATAAGACTTAATCCCATCAAGAATATGCTTTACCCATCTTTGACGAATCTCACGCTCCTTATCAGGGTCTTTTTGTGCTGATTGCACCATGACCAATGCCCAAGTCAGGTATTCTTTCATTTTTGACTCGCCTTTCTTTGAGCAATCCCTTTAAAGACTAAATAAGTTCCAAACCCAACCGCGAGCATTTGAATTAAAGCGTAAGTCTTAATAGCTTGCCCACCAATCTCCGCTCCTTTCTTTATAGCTTGCCCGCCCGCCTTAGCTACGATTGAAGCATAATCAAAAAAGCTTGGTTTTGTGGTATTAGGATTAAGAAACATTGAGTCAATCATTTTTCTATCAGGTAATTTCCCAATCGGCGTAAGGGCCGCAATCTTTTTCAAAATAGCATCCCAATCCGAAGATGATTTATAAGGAATACCCAAAAATAATTTTTTAGTCTTAGCAAGGCCTGAGATATATTCCTTCATCTCTTCATCACTCATCTTTTCGCCGTCCCATATACGGCTTAACCCATCTAAAAATTGATCGAAAGTGACTTTAGTTCTTAAGTATGAGTGAAGTTTTTTTAAAACGTCCAACCCTACCGAATAATCATTCATGCGACCCTACCTTCCCACTTCTTTTGAACTTCAAGAATTGGATGTTTGAAAGTAGTATCCATTTCAGAAGTAAATCGCCCTTCCTCGGCGGCGGCGACTTTTAACGCCGTTTGTGCGGCCTCTACTTGGTATTGAGTACCAATCGAGCGAATCTCCTCTTCATTTTTAATTGAGCTTGCTAGGAGTTTAGCTATTTGCTTATCAAGTTGACTCTTAATAGAAGCGTTTACTTCTTTATCGGCCCTATCTTTAAGAGCTTCAATGTCAGTAACGTCTTTTTTGGCCTTAGCGACTTTAGCATCGAGTTTTGCTTTTAACCCCTCTAAAGAGGCTTGCTTTTGAATTTTAATCTTCATCGCTTCCGCTTCTCTTTGAGCTTTAGTCATAGCTAAATTTGGTGCATCTTTAATCATGACTCCAAGGGCCTGAGCATTTCCTGAAAGAACAGCTTGAGTCGCCGCATTTCCAAGACCCGCTTTTTTAAGTTTGTCTTCACCAATTTTAGTAGCGAACATTTTAGTTTTTTCAGCTATTGAAGCATCGGCCTTAGAAACATCGTGGGCCATCATAAGCATTTGGGCAGGAATACCAGTTTTTTTCTGAATTTCAGCTAGGGCCTTTTGTTTGGCCATATCCATAGCTTTACCTTTTACAGCTTCTTTTGCACTTTCAAGCATAGTCTTTTTTGCTACTTCTTTACTGGCAGTTTTTGCCGCTTGCTTCGCAAGTTCTTTTGAACCTGTTTGCGCCGCTTGCTTCGCCGCTTGAGCGGTCGCCGCTTGATGAATTGCCGCCGCCGCCCCACCGACTTCCGCAAGGGTTAAAAGATTTTGTCCAAGGGCAGTTTTACCCAATGGCCCACCTTTTAACATTCCCGCTCCCGCCGAAACTAATGAAGCCGCCGAACCGCCCGAAGCAACAATCGCCCCAACTTTTAGGGCCATCATCGCCGCTTCCATTAGTTCACCTTTTTTAATCGGTTTACCTTCTGCGGCCTTATTCAATAAATTATTCACATTTTTAATAGATGTTAGCGTCCCACCTGTAAGTTTATCCACGCCTTTATAAACATCCTTTAGAACTGGAACGGAAGTCATAATTTTGTGACTTGCGGCGATTGGGGCCGTAACAATCTTAGCTCCAATCTTACCCACATCCTTAATCGCCGCCGCCGCATTTTTAGGCATTGTAATCTTAGGAGCTTTAACTGTTATCTTAGGCTTGGATATTTTAATCTTAGGCTTAGATATTTTAATTTTAGGCCCCCATCCACCAAGACCCTCATTATAACCATAACAAGAAGTCATATCGCCTGATAAGATTGTGTTCCCACCATAGGCCTCAACTCTTTCAAAATCGTTACCATAATAAGGGCAATTCCCTGATATAGTTTGACCATGACTTTCAAACCCTTCAAAAATATCTCCCATCAAGTCGTTATACTCGTAGCCGAAATTTCTTTGGCTTCGAGCTTCAGCAAGAAGTCGAGATTTTTTTCTTCTGGCCTGAGCATTTTTAGCGTTTATCGCCGCCTTGATTCTGGCCTGTCTTAACTTCTTTTCTTGTTCGGCCTTAAGTCTTGCACGTTTCAAGGCTATTGCTTTAGCTTTTTTAATTTGGGCAATTTTCTTTTGTCTCTGTTTATGAATCATTCGGTTTTTAATTTGTCGCCCATCTAAGGCCCCAAATACAACCGAACCTTCATCGGCGTATGATGCAAGTCTTCCGACTCCCCCGCCATGGTTATTAATGGAACTCTCTTCATAAAGCTCCCCACTCAAACTCTGTGCTAATAAAGGCATGGTAAACCTCTTACGCTTTTTTCTTCATTAAAATTTTATAAAGAACCAATCCCGCAATACCCGCACCCGCTATGTAAAGATATTTCTTGTTTTGTTCAAGAGCTTGTCTAGCTTTTTCAAGAGCGGATTTTTGAGCGGCGACTGTCGCGGCGGTTGTAGCTGTAGAAACTACGCTTGCAATAGCTTTTTGAGCTTTTGGGTCTTGAACATTAAGTTTATTCAATGTTTTTCCCACAAGATTAGTCGCTTGGGTAATCGCTGTTTGAGTTAATTTATCTTTTTGAGTAGCGTAAAGTTTTGTTGCTTCTGTTTTAGCTTTGGCCAATAAATCATCAAGAAAACCCTCCATTGGTTCACCTTTAATTTTCTTATGTAAATTTACCATTGGATGAGTATTCTTTTTTGATACCGATGCTATAACAGGGGTTGATAAATCC
>JACCDP010509383.1_pt1 | contig 16296 bp, 12 predicted proteins | sample 7445841 | NCBI WGS metagenome assembly JACCDP01 (sample SAMN15323441, study PRJNA562643) | freshwater metagenome | isolation source: river surface water | place: USA:Blue River Watershed | collected 2017-08-17 | reverse complement strand
AGTATATACTCGAAGCTGTGGTTGCCAAGTTTCAACCCTGAAAACTGCAGTATGTATGGACTACTTTTTAGCATGATGAAAAAGGCGGGTGTAAAGGTACTGCATTTTTTTGAATTGCCCAAAGAACGTTATTTAAGCAATCCCTTCCGATTCCTTATGGCCTGCAGTAAAGCCCAATGGGTTTGAATTATTTAATTTAAAATTATGTCTATTTCTAGCCGCATCGATTGCAACATACAATGCACTTCTCATTCCTTCCACTGAGGCCTCGCCTTTCCCTGCGAGATCGAAAGCCGTTCCATGTCCTGGTGAGGTTCTAATAACAGATAGACCCGCTGTGTAATTAACTCCACCATCAAATGCAATGGCCTTGAAACCTGTTAGTCCTTGGTCGTGATACATTGCCAACACAGCATCAAATTCAAAACATAAACCAGCCCCAAAAAAACCATCAGCAGAATACGGTCCGAAAGCCAAAATGCCTGCGTTTTTTGCATTGCTAATTGCCGGTGATATCTGCTCCATTTCCTCTAGTCCAATGGTTCCCGATTCACCCGCATGCGGATTAAGTCCAAGAACAGCAATTTTTGGTTTAATAATATTGAAATCCTGTCTGAGCATTAAGTCAAGGTTTTTGATTGCCCCAACAACCGTATCTTTAACAACTGCAGCCGGAATATCCTTGATTGCAATGTGATTCGTAGCTAATGCCACCTTCAAACGTTCTTCACAGAGCACCATTAAGGCTCCTTCTGCTTTAAATCGTTCATTATAATATTCGGTATGGCCTGTAAACCCCGGGGTGATGCTGTGTATGTTTTGTTTTGATACCGGAGCCGTAACAATACCGTCTAGGGTTTTTGCTGCTAAATCTTCGGCAGATTTTTCCAGAGCCCATAGTGCAATTTTAGCCGAGGACTCTGTAGGCTTTCCTTCAACAACTTCTATATGTTCTTTAGGACTCACGATGTTCAGCTTTCCTAGTTGCGCCTGGTTAATGTTTTGAATTGTTTGAACGGGTAAATCTTCCTGATTTAGTTGTTTTTTCCATCTATTAATCAAAAATAAAGGGCAATAGGCTATAATCGTTGTCTCTTGCAGTAACCGATGGTCAGCAAACATTTTAACAATAAGTTCTGGCCCAATCCCCGCCGGGTCGCCGCAGGTAATTCCTATCTTCATTTGTTGGATTTGTTCTTTGTCCATTTCGGATAATTTATAATGAAGTCGTATAGCAGACGAACCCCATAGCCTGTTCCGCCTTTCGGACGGTAGTGTTTTGGGGCTTCAAGCCATGTGGGTCCCGCAACATCTAAATGAATATATGGGGCCTTAACAAAGGTTTCAAGGAACTTTCCGGCAGTAATCATTCCTGCATCTGATCCGCCAATATTTTTTAAATCTGCGATTTCCGATTTCATCGGCTCTAAATAATCATCCCAAAAAGGAAACGTAACTACACGCTCATGCGTTTCGAATCCAGAAGCTTGAAGTTGTTCTAGTGCCGAAGGGTCAGCGTTGCCCATGGCAATGGATGCGCTGGTGCCAATCGCTCTCAGGGCGGCACCTGTAAGTGTAGCAGCGCTTAACACCAGTTCCGGATTAAATTTATCCGCATATGAGAGGGCATCAGCAAGAATCATTCGACCTTCTGCGTCGGTGTTTAAAACTTCCACGGTAGAGCCATTAAACATTTTAATTATATCTCCTGGCGCATAGGCCTCTCCCCCTGGTCGGTTGTCGGTTGCTGGAATAAGGCCGATAACTTCAATAGGAACTGCCAATTCAGAAAGCATATAAATAGCGCCAGCTACCATTGCTGCACCCGCCATATCGCTTTTCATAGAATCCATGCTGCCCGGTGTTGGCTTAAGGCTCAAGCCTCCTGTATCGTAGACCACGCCTTTTCCAACCAACACGATTGGCTTCTTATTCGTTCGTTTTGACGGCTTGTAGTGTATTACGGTAAAGGTTGGTGGGGTAACAGACCCTTTATTAACCGCTAAAAGTCCCCCCATCTTCATTGCCTTAATCTTTGTATGATTGAGTATATCAACTGAACAATGTTTCGCTTCACAAAGCGCCTTAATCTCCTTGGCAAAATCAACGGCATTTAAATGAGAAACGGGTAGGTTTACCATATCGCGAACCCAAGAAACGGCTATGGTTGTTGTCGTTAATTGAGCAATAGCGGATTTTGACACCGTTTTCGGCACCTGAATGGTCGTTAGTTTTGGCGACTTTTTCTTTGATAAGAATCTGTCAAACCGATAATCCGCCAATAGGATTCCTTCAATAAGGGCAAATAAATCCTCCTCAATATCCATGATCAAGGTGGTCGTTTCGTGTTGAACTAATCGATAGATTTCGGAACCAGTGATTCGTTGTTTCTCTAGGGACTCTTTAAACAGCTTCGGGGAAACAAAAATATCCCACTGAACTCCCTTATTGTAGTCCCAAAGGATGTTTTCTTTAAAGCGATCTTCAGGTCCTATGCTAATACGAACGCCGTCTTTAGCCGTTGAGGTGAATTTAAGTTCTATCATGGTGCAAAATTAACATTAAAATAAAGGTGCCAATTGATTTTCTATATGTGTTAATATGCGTGGAACTAAAATTGGGGTTGGAAGGTCGTGTATCTCACCTAGGGTTAGCCAATTTCCTTGCGTGATGGGTAGGTTGTTTTCAGATATACGAACCGCGTAATTCAAGCGCTGGTGACTCAAAACGTGTAATGATGGGGCAAGCAACACCTTTTTTTCACAGTTTAATTCAGAAAGAAATGCCTCTTCTGAGGGGTGTTCGTCAAATGGAAACAAATGGAGATTTTCCCAAATAGACCCTTTTTGCTGCTGAATCATCAGGATTTTACCTTGATTAATTATTATTTTAAAAATCAAAAACCGATTAACCGCCTTTTTTTTCGGCTTCTTAACGGGTCGAAGATGTTGGGAATTGTTTGCTCTTGCTATACAAACCTCCATTACAGGGCACTCGGGACAGGCGGGTGATTTTGGTGTACAAATCAAAGACCCCAAATCCATCAAGGCCTGATTAAAATCACCCGGTCGGTTTTTAGATAGTATTTCATTCGCAAACTCCTTTATCACTTTTGTGGTTTGCGCTGATTCTACTTGGCCGGGAAGATCTAAAAGCCTTGAAACAATGCGAATAACGTTTCCGTCAATTGCTGCTACTGGCTCGTTAAAGCTAATTGAACTTATTGCCGCCGCGGTGTAGCCTCCTATTCCAGCGAGTTTAATTAACTCCGTATGATTCGTTGGAAAGACTCCTTGGTAAATTTCCATGATTTGCCGAGCGGCCTTATGCAAGTTTCTGGCTCTTGAATAATACCCCAGTCCTTTCCACGCGAGAAGCACATCTTTTTCATCAGCAGACGCTAAGTCTTCAATGCTTGGGAAAACGGAAGTTAATCGATAGAAAAATGGGGCTCCCTGCTCCACACGGGTTTGTTGCAAAACGACTTCGCTAATCCAAATAAAATAAGGGTTTTTTGATGTTCTCCAGGGTAAATCGCGTTTATTTTGGTCGTACCACGATAAGATTGCACGTTGAATATTAGCCATTTACGTTTTTTTTGATATATTTTTTAGTAAAAATCAACGATTTAGTGGATTTCTGCGCTATTTTTGTTCCGCGAAATTACAAATTGTCACACTTTATTAACATCAATCAAAAATGACTAAAGCAGATCTTATTGCGAAAATTTCAGAGGAAACCGGATTGGAGCGCAACGAGGTGTCGCGTGCCGTTGAGTCTATGATGGAGTTCATTAAATCGTCGCTAACAAATGGTCAAAACGTTTATTTGCGAGGATTTGGGAGCTTTGTGGTGCGGGAGCGCAAGCAAAAAACTGGACGGAACATATCCAAAAACACAACGATTATTATTCCTGCTCACAACATTCCGTCATTCAAACCAGCAAAAGTATTTGTAGAGCAAGTAAAAAACAAAGTAAAGGTTAAATAGCCTTTTTTTGCAAATAATTTTTATTTGGCTTACCTTTGCACTCCCTTTATTGGGAGTTTTTGTTTTACATAGATTCTACAACACTTAAATATATTGAACCATGCCAAGCGGTAAAAAAAGAAAAAGACATAAGATGGCTACGCACAAGCGTAAAAAACGATTGAGAAAAAATCGTCACAAGAAGAAAAAATAATTTCTTTAGTTAGTCTTATTTGGCTGGTCTAACAGTCAAAAAATACTCCCTTGAGTTTAGAACTTATTGTAGATGTTCGGCCGAATGGTGTTTGGCTGGCATTGTTGCGTGAAGGGAAGCTGATTGAGCTTCATGAAGAACGGGGAAATTCAGATTTCGCTGTTGGTGATATTTATTTAGGTAAAATTCGCCGATTATCCCCGAGCCTTAACGCAGCTTTTGTAGACGTTGGTTATGATCGCGATGCCTTTTTGCATTATTTAGATCTTGGCTCAAATTTCAATTCTTTAAATAAATACACAAAAGAAGTAATGCGCGGAAAACAAAGTGTTCCGTCGCTACAATACTTCAAGCCTGAAGCCGAGCTTCAAAAAGATGGTAAAATTGATGGGTTACTTTCGTCCAGCCAGTTTGTGTTGGTTCAGGTGGCAAAAGAACCAATTTCATCCAAAGGTCCTCGACTTTCCTCAGAAATAACATTAGCCGGTAGATATATCGTATTAGCGCCGTTTTCATCTAAGATTTCAGTTTCTCAAAAAATACGATCGAACGAAGAGAAAAAGCGTTTGAAAGAAGTGATGGAAGGATTGTTGCCTAAGAATTTTGGAGCAATTATTCGTACGGTTGCTGAAAACAAAACCGCAGAAGACATCCAACAAGATTTGGCACAACTGCTTGAAAAGTGGGATTCGATATATAAAAATCTAAAGGGCAGTAATTCTCCAAAACGGATTCTTGGTGAAATTAATACCACCTCATCTATTTTACGCGATTTATTAAATGCAGATTTTAGTAATGTTCATGTGAATTCTTCTGAGTTGTATGAAGAAATATCTACCTATGTGCAACAAATTGCACCGGGGAAGAACAGTATTGTAAAACTGTATGATGGGCGCATTCCTATTTTCGAACGGTACGGTATTAATAAGCAAATCAAAGTTCTTTTTGGTAAAAAAGTACCCATGCCGAGCGGTGGTTATCTAATCATTGAGCACACGGAAGCAATGCATGTTATCGATGTGAACAGTGGAAACCGTAAGGGGGCAGACGGTCAAGAGTCAAATGCCTTGGCAACCAATGTTGAAGCCGCCGAAGAGATTGCTCGTATTCTCCAATTGAGAGATATGGGAGGAATCATCTGTATTGACTTTATCGACATGCACGACCGAGAGAATAATCGGATTTTATACGATAAAATCAAGTTATTCATGAAGAATGACCGCGCAAAGCACAACATCATTCCTCCTTCTAAATTTGGAGTTGTCGAGATTACAAGACAACGAGTTCGTGAAGTAACTGAAATAGAAACCAATGAGTCTTGTCCGACATGCAACGGGACCGGAGAAATCCAAGCGAGTATTCTCTATGCAGAAGAAATAGAAAACAATCTCGGTTATATGATTCAAGACCGCGGGATTAAAGGCGTATCACTGCAAGTACACCCATACCTTGAGGGATACTTTAAAAAGGGTGGTTTATTTAGGTCTATACAATGGAAATGGTATTTTAAATTTAAAACCTGGATTCCAATTACTCCGAATACAGCATTTCACATCTTGGAATACAAGTTTGTAGACAAGCAACAAGAAATTATTGAGCAGTAATGGCACTCGATGGGGAAACACATCGATTAATTATTGAATTGGAGCGTTTTTGTGCATATCAAGAACGAAGCCCGTTTGAAATAAAAGTTAAATTAAGAAGGAAGGGAGCGACAGAAATACAGGTCGAAACCATAATCCAACACCTTGTTTCAAAAAATTTTCTTAACGAATCCCGATTTGTGGAGGCTTATGTTCAAGGGAAAAGCAGCATAAAACGTTGGGGTGCTCAACGCATTAAATCCGGATTAATAGCCCACCACATTTCCGAATCCATCATTAATCAAGCACTCGCTACCTTATCTAAATCAGATCATGCGGAACACCTGTTGATTTGGCTTCAGAAAAAACAAAACAGTTTAAAAGACGAGGCGGAAGGGCCAAAGAAAAAGGCTAAGATTGTTCGCTTTTTGCTATCAAAAGGGTTTTCGCTAGAAGAAATACTTAAAGCTATTTAGCACTTTTTAATATAGAGTACATCTTCCTCCTTAAATACCTTTAAGAGTTGGTTCTTTGTGAGGGTTTTAAGGCTTACATCCCATTGTTTATTGCTGCAATCAATTGTTGCGCGGACAGCCGCTAAGGGTGCGGGCTCATCCGAACATGCATTCAAAATCTGATGGTCTAACTCCGTCAATGTTACGTTCTTCTCTGGGCGCATTTGTGGGAAAAATAACACTTCTTGAATCGATTGATTATCGGTTAACAACATCACTAATCGATCCATTCCTATACCTATTCCAGAAGTTGGTGGCATCCCGTATTCTAAAGCCCGAAGAAAATCTTGATCAATAAACATCGCTTCATCATCTCCACGTTCAGAAAGCGCTAATTGCGCCTCGAATCGCGCTCGCTGATCAATTGGGTCATTGAGCTCAGAATAGGCATTCGCTACTTCTTTTCCATTGATCATTAATTCAAAACGCTCGGTTAAGGCGGGGTTCGTCCGGTGACGTTTACACAAAGGAGACATTTCAATGGGATATTCCGTAATAAAGGTCGGATTAATGTATTTTGACTCACATTTCTCTCCAAAAATCTCGTCAATTAATTTTCCACTTCCCATTTCTGGCGCAGTTTCAATATTCAATTGTCGACAAATGTCGCGAAGCTGATCTTCCGTTTTCTCTGCGATATCAAAGCCCGTGTGTTCAAGAATTGCGTCGCGCATGCTGATTCGTTTGAATGGAGCTTTAAGTGAAATCTGCTGGTCGCCCATTTGAATTTCTGTTGTCCCGCAAACGGCTAATGCAATTTCTTCAATGAGCGATTCAGTAAAGTTCATCATCCATTCATAGTCTTTGTAAGCAACATACAATTCCATGACCGTAAACTCTGGGTTATGGGTTCGATCCATGCCTTCATTACGGAAGTCTTTTGCAAATTCAAACACCCCATCGAATCCACCGACAATTAATCGTTTTAAATACAGCTCATTTGCAATGCGCAAATACAAGGGCATATCTAAGGCGTTGTGATGCGTAACAAAAGGCCTTGCGGTTGCTCCACCAGGAATGGGTTGTAAAATTGGAGTTTCCACCTCTAAGAAACCAAAGCGGTCAAACGCCTTTCGCATTACTGAAAACACCTGAGATCGCTTGATGAAGGTGTCTTTAACACTTGGATTAACTACTAAATCGACATAACGTTGTCGGTATCTTAACTCGGCATCCGTAAATCCGTCGTGCGTATTTCCATCTGCATCAACTTTCGGCAGTGGCAGCGGTTTTAAGGACTTGCTCAATACGGTAATCGAAGTGACATTGATAGAAATTTCTCCCACTTGGGTTTTGAATACTGTTCCCTCTATCCCGATAAAATCTCCTAAATCAAGTAGTTTTTTGAACACTTCGTTATAAAAAGTTTTATCCTCTCCGGGACAAAGTTCATCGCGATTAATATACAGCTGAATACGACCAGAACTATCCTGTAATTCTGCGAAAGAAGCCTTACCCATAATGCGTTGACTCATCATTCTTCCCGCCATTTTTACCGGATTATTTTCTATATATTCGGTCTTAACAGATTCCGCCAAATGCGAAACTGGAAATGTTGCTGCAGGATACGGTTCAATCCCAAGTTCTCTTAATTTAGCTAAAGAGGATCGGCGTTGTAATTCTTGTTCAGATAATTCTTGACTCATTCACTATTGGTTTATCGGTGCAAAGATAAGGGATGTTTGGGCTCTCATAAATTAAAAAGGAGCATTCCAATACTAAAATATATAAACAACCCAATAATATCATTCAATGTAGTAACAAATGGACCAATCGCGAGCGCTGGATCAATGCGATAACGATGAAGCAACATCGGAAACAGCGTACCAAAGGTTGCTGCAAATACAATCACGGTTAACAAGGATAAACTAACCACCGTTGCTAACTGAATTCCTGAAAAAACCGAGGCAATTCCGAAAATGAGTCCAGATAAAATAATACCATTCATTAATCCTACTCCGGCTTCTCTAACCAACCTTGGAAAAATTCGTTTTAAGCCGTGATCACCTTTTGCAATAGACTGTACCACAATTGCGGAAGATTGGACACCGACATTTCCTCCCATGGCAGTAATTAACGGAATAAAAAAGGCTAAAGCGGGTATTTTTGAAATTCCCCCTTCAAAACTTGAAATTACTTTTGCTCCGATCGTACCTCCAACCATCGCAATAATCAACCATGGGAGCCTTGAAAACCCAGATTTCCAAAAGGAAGAATTTGCATCTGTACGGTCACTGATACCCGTTGCCATTTTAAAGTCTTTATCCGCTTCTTCACGAATAAAATCCACCACGTCATCCAAGGTAATTCTTCCCACCAATTTGTTTTGATAATCTACAACGGGTATAGAAACCAAGTCATATTTCTCCATGATCCGAGCCACTTCTTCTGCGGTATCGCTTGTTTTAACCTTAATGATGTTTTTAGATTGATAGAGTTCTTCTATCGTTGTGCGGGTATCAGCAAACAACAATCTTTTTAATGACAGCACCCCAACAAGTTGGTCGGATTCATTCACAACAAAGATATTGTATACCTTTTCAACGTCTTCCGCCTGCTTTCTTAGTTCAATTAGGGCCCGGCGAACCGTCCATTCTACGTGCGCTTGAAAAAACTCTTTTTGCATGAGCCCTCCTGCGGTATCTTCATCGTAATTTAATAAGTCTACAATGTCTTCCGCCGCATCATCATCCTCCATTTGGGAGATAACCTCATGGATTTGATCTTTGGGTAGTTCTGCTAAGATGTCGGCCGCATCATCGGAATCCAAATTCTCAAGCTGATCCGCAATTTCTTTTGATGATAACGAAGCGATGAATCGATCCCTCACCTCCTCATCTAATTCCATTAAACTATCCGCCTGAAGGTCTTCATCTTCGGCTAGATAATAAATGTACTTGGCTTCCTCGTTTGAAAGTTCATCCAAAATTTCCGCAATATCCGCATAGTGCAGATGCAGAACCTGATCAATAAGCCACGCCGAATCGTCGTTGGCAACACGTAGTCGTATTTCCTGTAAAAACTCTTTGGTTAGTTCGTGACTCATTAACAAGTGGTATTATCCTTCCTTACGGATAATGTAATAAAAAGTTCTCTCTAGGGTTGAAATGACAGCGTTGAAATGATTAGTTTCCTTTCTTTTTGTTTTTCTTGACGCTGGTCAGTCGGGAAAGTAAGCTCGTATTTGATTTAGCCGCATCATATTTTTCGGAGACTTTAGACCAATCCACAAGGTCCCAAACCGCTGTTAAATAATCGGCGCGGCGATTTTGGTAATTTAAATAGTAGGCGTGTTCCCATACGTCGATTCCTAACACTGGGATTCCACGATCTTCGCAAACACCCATTAATGGATTATCTTGATTTGGTGTTGAAATGACCCTTAAAGAACCCGTTGACGTAACCATGAGCCAAGCCCATCCCGAGCCAAAACGACTCATTGCCGCACTAAACATCTGCTTCTTGAGGGAGTCTATAGTTCCAAAATCCGTAACAATTGCTTGATTTAGCGAAGACCCACAGGCACCTTGTCTTGATTTAGGAGCAAGAATTTCCCAGAACAAACTATGGTTATAATGCCCCCCCGCATTGTTCCTAACCGCATCGGCTGCAACCGGAGGAATGGATAATAAAATTTCCTCTAAAGACATGCCTTCCAACATTGTTCCTTTAATGGCCTTGTTCAGGTTATTCACATAGGCCTGGTGATGTTTTGTTAGGTGAATTTCCATCGTTTGCGCATCAATATTTGGCGCATAATCATTGTATGCATAGGGCAATTTAGGCAGCACAAACGATTGTGCGAATGACGACAAGGCCAGTAAGAGAGTAAAAAGGAATAATTGATTGCGCATTTTTTATGGTAAAGTTACAAAACATCTCGCAGTGCTTCAGGTTATTTCTGCCTGATTTTTGCGCATTTCTTCGTAATTTTGAGCCTTATTAAAATCAACCACAACCATGGGGTTTCGGGAATATAAAGGGCTAAATCTGCCAAACATCACAGAAGAATTACTCGCTTATTGGGAGGCAAACGATATTTTTAAAAAATCTATTGATCAAAAAGGATCCGAAGGAAACTTTGTGTTTTATGAAGGCCCCCCTTCTGCAAATGGTGTTCCTGGTATTCACCATGTCATGGGCCGTGCGATAAAAGACACCTTTTGTCGATATAAAACCCTGAAAGGCTATAAAGTAAACCGCAAAGCCGGTTGGGATACACATGGCTTACCCGTTGAACTTGGTGTTGAAAAAGAACTTGGAATCACCAAAGAAGACATCGGAACCAAAATCACGATTGATGAATATAACGCCGCATGTAAAAAAGCGGTCATGAAATACACCGACATTTGGAATAAGCTCACCAAGGACATGGGTTATTGGGTGGACATGAGTGATCCTTATGTTACCTACGACAGTAAATACATGGAGTCTGTGTGGTGGTTGCTCGGACAACTGTACGAAAAGAACTTGCTTTATAAAGGATATACCATTCAACCGTATTCACCGAAAGCCGGCACCGGGTTGTCTTCTCATGAACTGAATCAACCGGGTTGCTATAAAAACGTGAAAGACACCTCCATTGTAGCCCAATTCAAATGGCTCCCTAATCAAGAAAATCCGTGGGGAACCTATACTGATACTCGATACTTTTTAGCTTGGACTACCACGCCATGGACGCTTCCTTCCAATACCGCATTAACAGTCGGACCAGGAATTGACTATGTGCTTGTGCACACGTTTAATCCGTATACTTACGCAAGCATTGAGGTGATCTGTGCCAAGGCGCTTGCGTCTTCCTTATTCGGAAAAGGATTTGTTGCTGTGAGTTCTTTGGAAGAACTTGTGTTGCCAGAAGACAGAAAAACAATTCCGTTCTTCGTCGGTGATTCTCATAAAGGAAAGGACTTATTGGGCTTGCGGTACGAACAGCTCCTTCCGTATTGTTTGCCGTACGAACAAGCTGAAGAGGCGTTCAGAGTAATTGGCGGGGCGTTTGTAACTACTGAAGATGGGACCGGAATTGTACATACTGCTCCAACCTTTGGTGCAGATGATGCCCGTGTAGCACAAGAAGCGGGTGTTCCTCCACTGTTAGTGCTCAATGAAACTGGTCATCCTGTTCCCTTAGTGGATTTACAAGGTCGATTTAGACCGGAAATGGGTGAACTGGCGGGTAAATACGTGAAACAAGAATATTATGACGATGCCAATGTTCCGGAGAAGTCTGTGGATGTCGAAATTGCCATTCAACTAAAAGAAAAAGGCCGTGCCTTCAAAGTTGAAAAATATGAACACAGTTATCCGCATTGTTGGCGAACCGATAAGCCTGTACTATATTACCCCTTAGATTCTTGGTTTATTCGCGTTTCGGAGCATCGTGACACCTTAGTAGCGCTGAATCAAACCATACAGTGGAAGCCAGAATCAACAGGAACGGGTCGTTTTGGTAAATGGCTTGAAAATGCGAATGATTGGAATTTATCACGGTCTAGATATTGGGGGATACCCATTCCAATATGGAGTACCGAAACTGGAGACGAACGACGATGTATAAGTTCTGTTGAAGACCTTTACGAAGCCTGCGAAGAATCGATAACGAAGGGCTTCATGAGCGCAAACCCTCTGCTTGGTTTTGAAGTAGGAAACATGACTGCTGAAAATTACCAACAGGTAGATTTACACAAACATAAAATGGATGAAATCATCTTGGTGTCCCCCAGTGGAAAACCCATGCGAAGAGAATCAGACCTAATTGATGTTTGGTTTGACTCGGGTTCTATGCCTTTCGCACAATGGCACTATCCATTTGAGAATAAGGAGTTTATTGATCAAGGGACGCACTATCCTGCTGATTTTATTGCTGAAGGGGTGGACCAAACACGCGGATGGTTTTATACCCTTCATACGATATCTGCACTTGTGTTCGGAAAAGTCGCGTACAAATCTGTGGTTTCCAATGGATTGGTGTTGGATAAGCACGGACTAAAGATGTCTAAACGACTTCAAAATACGGTAGATCCCTTCGTAACGCTTGCTGAATTCGGTGCGGATGCCACGCGTTGGTACATGCTTACTAATGCACAACCTTGGGATAATTTAAAATTCGACGAAGCCGGAATCAAAGAAACCCAACGGAAATTCTTTGGCACCTTATACAACACTTATTCCTTCTTTTCACTCTATGCGAATGTGGATGATTTTGACCCATCAGCATCGCTCATTCCATTAGCAGATCGACCGGAAATGGACCGGTGGGTGTTGTCGAGACTGAATAGCTTGGTGCAAGCGGTGGATCAGGCCTATGAGCAATATGATGCGACGTTTGCCGGAAGACAAATTCAAGATTTCGTATGTGATCAATTATCCAATTGGTATGTACGTTTAGGGAGAAGGAGATTTTGGAAAAATGATGATGCGAAAGACAAGCTGGCGGCATACCAAACCTTGTATACCTGTTTAAAAACCGTAAGTATTCTTTCTGCTCCAATAGCGCCATTTTATATGGACCGTTTATATTTGGATTTAACGCAAGGTAAAGCAGCGGAATCGGTTCATTTAGCAGCATTTCCAATCAGTGATGAATCCGCTATAAACCCGGCTTTAGAGCAAGAAATTGACTTGGCACAACGCATTACCTCCATGGTGTTAAGTTTGCGCAAGAAGGAGAAAATTCGCGTGCGTCAACCCTTAAAACGAATCCTTATTCCAACGCTTCCAGAACCACTCACATCCTATGTAAATCGCATTGCGGGACTTGTGAAATCAGAAGTTAATGTAAAAGACATCGAATGGATGGATGCGAGTACCCTGGTGAAACAAATCAAGCCAAACTTTAAAACCATAGGACCAAAATACGGTCAACACATGAAAGGAATTGCTGCTTGGGTTAACGGGCTAACTGCGGAAGAAATTCATGCCATTGAATCGAATCAAGGGGCATCATTTATGCTTGAAGGAGTTCAAATCGACTTAGATTTAGCGGATGTAGAAATTACCACCAAGGATGTGCCTGGATGGGTGGTGGCTAGTGATGGAATACTCACCGTTGCCCTGGATGTGGAAATTACGCCCGAATTAAAGGGAGAGGGAATTGCAAGAGAGGTGGTGAATCGAATACAAAACGCACGAAAAGACGGTGGGTTTGAGGTTACGGACAAAATTCGGGTACAGTATCGCGGCAGTGAAGAAGTACAACTCGGAATTTCTACTCATTTAAATTATATTGGGGAAGAAGTATTAGCGAACCACTTTGAACTGATGTCGAATGACTTTGCCGGTTTTATTCAAGAAGAAATTCTTGAGCCAAATGATTTTATATTTACCATAAATAAAAACGCATGACTTGGATTTTTGACCAAAAAGAAACGGCAACTTCAGAAGGAGCGGCCATCCGTTGGATAGACCATCGATTTTTTACCTTAGACTTTGAAGGAGAAGAGTATCACGGGGAAGTTATTTCAGATTTAAGTGAAGCGCAGCAGTTAGTGTTAAAAATAAATCACCGGGTGTTCCATATTCGAAAAAAACATGCCTTGGATGAGTTAATCCATCAGCTTGGTATGGATAAGCCAAAGGTTAGGAAAATTAAAAGTTTCAATGCGCCGATGCCCGGAAGGATTATTAATGTGCTCGTTGCTGTGGGCGAAGAAGTTGATGCAGGTACCCCACTAATTTCCTTAGAAGCCATGAAAATGGAAAACACCTTAAAATCAAGTGGAATCGGAAAAGTTAAGACCATTCATGTGGCAGCAGGTACCGTGGTTGAAAAAGGGGCTGCGTTATTTGAATTCGAATAGTTTAATCACTTAATGTTGGGTTAATGTTGCTGTTGTATCTTGGCGCATGAAACCCGCAAGAATGAACATGAAAACGATCAATCGAGAGCTCAGTTGGCTAAGTTTTAATGCACGGGTATTGCAAGAGGCTCGTGATGAAAAAGTACCCTTAATTGAACGGTTTCGATTTCTTGGAATCTACTCCAACAACCTAGATGAATTTTTTAGGGTTCGTGTAGCAGGGGTTCGACGAATGATAAACCTCAAACAAAAAAAGGTTTATGGATACGACGGTACGGCAGAAGAACTCTATAAGGATATCCGAAAAGTGGTGCTCCATCAGCAAGAGCTTTTTGAATCGTGTTATCTGAATCTAACCCAACAATTAATAAAAGAAGGGATTTATTTGGTGGATGATCATACGATTACGCCGAGTCTTACACATCAAGTATCGTTGTATTTCAAGGAAACATTCAAACACATGTTGTTTCCGATTATTTTGGATAAAAAAGCGGCGTTTCCGGATTTGCGAGATGACGCGATATATCTGGCAATAAAAATTCAAAAAAAGGGCCTCGCGAATCGGTATGCAATTCTTCAAATTCCTCCGGGAAAGGCCCGCTTTCATGTAATGACCGAAGGAAAAGATTCCTTTTTTATTCTTGCAGATGATATCATAAGGCTTCATTTATCGAACATTTTCTCAATGTTGCCCTCAGATAAAATTAGTGCATACACCTTTAAATTCACGAGAGATTCAGAATTGGATTTAGATGATGACGTAACTCAATCTTACTCTGAAAAAATCGAGCGGAGTTTGAAAAAACGTAAAAAAGGAACACCCGTACGTTTTGTATACGATGAATTTATGCCGGAAGACTTATTGGTGTACCTCTTGAATTGTCTTGAATTAAAAAAAGCAACCAATGCTATCCCCGGTGGGAAATACCATAACTTCAAAGACTTTCTTCAATTTCCTGATTTTAACCGAAAAGATTTACTCTTTGCACCACAACCACCGCATCCACATGCCTTTCTGGAATCTGGGCGCCAAATCCTTGAGCGGATTCAAGAGCGCGATGTGTTTTTACATTTTCCATATCAAAAATTTGACTACATCATTGATGTCTTGCGCGAAGCCGCCATCGATCCTTTGGTTTCTGAGATTAAAATCAATGTGTATCGCTTGGCACCAGACTCGCAAATCATGCGGGCACTTATCGCTGCTATTTATAATAGAAAACAGGTGGTGGTGGTTATGGAATTACAAGCCCGTTTTGATGAAGAAAATAACCTGCAATGGTCAAACCAATTAAAAGAACACGGAGCAAAAGTAATATACGGTGCGCCTAACCTTAAGGTACATTCCAAGCTCTTATACATTAAACGACAGGATAAAGGGAAAGATCTTTCCATTGCCTATGTAGGTACCGGAAACTTCAATGAACGAACCTCTCGCATCTATACGGATTTTGCCTTATTAACGGCAGAAAAACGCGTAGTGAGCGAAGTGGGTAAAGTGTTTAAGTTACTTGAAAACAACATGGAGCGCGTGAGTTTTCGCCACTTAATGGTCTCTCCCATTAATTACCGAAGAAAAATTGTACAACTCATTGATAAGGAAATTGCCTTGGCTAAAGCAAAAAAACCAGCGCTCATCCGGATTAAGCTGAACAACCTCACCGACCGACAAATGATTGAAAAGTTGATCGAAGCAAGTATGGCCGGGGTTCGAGTTGAAATGATTGTTCGGGGAATTTGTTGCTTAAAAACGAACCTAAAGAAGAACCCGAACTTGACTGTAATTAGTATCGTAGACCGTTATTTAGAACACGCACGATGCATGGTGTTTGGAAACGATGGGAATCCCTTGTTTTATATTGGAAGTGCTGATTTAATGGAGCGAAATCTGGATTACCGAATTGAAGTAGCTACCCCCATTTTTGACCCTAGCATTCAGGCAGAAATCACAGAGATTTTTGACTTTCAATGGCGAGGAACAGTTAAATCACGTTGGATTACTTCCGATATGAAAAACGAATATCGACGCACAGAAGGACCTCCGTTTCATGCGCAGCGTAATCTTTATTTAAAATATGAGTAGACATAATCACTTAACCACAATGTTGATTGATTTGTCTTTCAGGCACGAGACCTTTGCATCCTGATAACTGGGCGCAGAAAAGGTAGCTCGGGCATTATTTGAAAACCCATAAGACTCGGTGGGCATTCCAAGT
>JACCDP010548282.1_pt1 | contig 16298 bp, 19 predicted proteins | sample 7445841 | NCBI WGS metagenome assembly JACCDP01 (sample SAMN15323441, study PRJNA562643) | freshwater metagenome | isolation source: river surface water | place: USA:Blue River Watershed | collected 2017-08-17 | reverse complement strand
GTTCGCTCTGTGGTTTCAAGCATTTCTGCTAACTGGTTTACCGCTTTTGGTGGTCGTTGTTCTAGGTATGAAATGAATTGTAATACACGAAGAATTTTCCGTTGGTTTAACATGTTAAATAGTGATATGAGCACAAATTAGCACAAAATGATACAAGATACCAAATGATTGACCTTAGTTGTCAGAGAAATTTTAGTATTTGATTTTAAATGACTTGAATTGTCACTCGAAGGGTGGAGATTTGTCGCAAAATTAAAAAATTAGGTAATGAGAAAGATGATTACAGTTTTAATGATTTCATTTGTTGGAATCACTGGTTTTGGACAACAAAACAATGAAAAAGAATTGAGTAATGCTGAACAGTTTTCGGCAAAGTCGGGCACACTGATACAAAAGGTGTTTTACACGATAGGAACAATTAAAAAATGTGAGCTCCAAGTTATTGAGTACACTGATTTAATTTCCAATACCAAACAAAAAGCTTTAAAACTTTCGTATGATGTTGTTTCTAGCTATTCTACCGATACAAAAACTGCGGTTCTTGACACTGATGAAATTGATGGTCTAATGAAATCTATCAAATTGATGCAAGAGAAGGTTATGTTGACAGTACCAACAGAATACACTGAAGTGTCTTTTAAAAGTAGAGGTGGATTTGAAGCTGGATGTTTCGTGAGTAAAGGTGCCTGGTCAAGTTACCTTAAACTTGAAAAGTATGATGGTAAAAGCTATGTTTGGATTGACAAGGATGATCTTACAACCTTTTATGATTTACTCTCACAGGCTAAAGTGAAAATGCAATAATCGTTCAGTTAAAAAAGCTGCATTAAAAACCAAACTTGGGAAACCGGGTTGGTTTTTTTATGGAAAATAGAACACCTACCACATCGAAAAATAGTATAAGTACTAGAAATAATTAGTACAAGTACTATTTTTTCAGATTGTAAAATTCTTTTAGAGCCTTATATTTGTGGCGTTTAGCGAAATATTGTTGTTAAACGATGAAATTTAGGTGCTCCGAGACTGTCTAATTTTGAGAAACTTTAAAAATTTATATTATGGCATTTAATGGAGATGAGGGTTCGGTGGTAACCCTAGCAGAAGCGTCCGGATGGACAGCAAATTACAGAAGAACAATTCCTGCAGGTGAGATTATTGGGCAGTTTGTTGGTAAGAATCAATTGATGAAAATTTTGAATCAAAAGGGATGTATGGGTATCCGTTTTTATTATGGAATTGGTGATGACGGTAAAAAGAATTTGATTGCCGTTGGTGCAGGAAGTGATGAGAATGATATGGTTGATGGCGTGATACTGGAAAGGATGATTATTTGCCCAATTAGATGTAGTAAAAGCAACTCTCTAAATTCTTAGAATTTTAGTGGAAGCATATTATATAAGTCTAGTAGTTTCGGGATTAATCTCCGAATTAACAACAATATTACTTTTATCGAAACAAGGTTTTATATGGCTTCCAAAAATTTGGAAGCCACTTTTATTTCTCACAATTGCGGGGTTCTTAACAGATTTTATTAGTCTTATATTGCTATTTATTTCATTCTATAATTATTGGTTTCTTTATCTATACAGTCTTTTAGAAATCCTATGTTTTTTCTTTATTTTTCGAAATCTCTTGGAAAATAGGAAATTGAAAAAAACTCTTTTTTTAATAACCATCTTTCAAATTCTAGTATTGTTTGCGGAATTTATTCTTACAGGCCCAAATGAATTAAATTTTATTTCAAATGTCCTTAATAAACTCGTCATCATTACCTTTTCAAGTTTTCTTTCTTATAAAGAATTTAATAATGCTTTGACAGTTTCTTCAAAAAAATATTTCAATGTCTTAGTTATTATTGTTTTTTACTCTCTTTCAATTTTTTACTTTAGTTTATTCGAGAAATTCATCAAATCAGACTCTTCCGTTTATAATTTTCTTTGGCCGATACCAATGCTTAGTACAATTTTGCTAAACTTTTTTATTTCAATAACGATATGGAAGAAAAAAAATTAATTATTCTTCTTACTGTTTCAAGTATTTTATTCTTTTTTGGAGTTCTTACATTGATTTTATCAATTATAAATGCTACCAGACAAAAGATTAATCTAGTAACAGCTAGACATGACTTAGAATTGATGAATGCGGTGGTGCGAGCCCAGGAAACGGAGCGAACGAAAATAGCTCGTAACTTGCATGATGAGGTGGGTTCGATCCTTTCCATGGCACAACAAAACCTGAGTGTTGCTATTAAACAAGTTCCAGAGGGTTCTCCGTTTTTGGAAGATGTGGAGTTTACTATGGATGTACTTGAGCAATCGGTTGCTAAAATTCGTTCGATTTCTCACGGAATGTTGCCGCACTTTTTGGTGAAGTTTGGTTTGCAGAAAGCCCTTCAACGTCTGATGGAACAAACCCAAAAGACCTTGGGAAATCCTTGTTCATTTTCGTCTTCTATTGAAGGTAAATTGGTTTTGCACCAACAAGCTGAAATTCACTTTTATTCTATTGCGCTGGAATTATTAAACAATCTGCTGAAACATGCGCGTCCGCAATCCGTGCACCTGTTTCTTGATCGGAGTAACCAACATCTTTTACTTAAAATTACACACGATGGAGTGGCTATTAGTCAATCTGATTATGAGTACCTCCTTCATCACGGTGACGGTATGGGACTGGAATCGGTTTCGCATCGGTTGACCTTGATTGCGGGAGAACTTCAATACCAACGTCATGCGCTCGGCGGTACCATTGAACTGGCGATGCCACTGACTGAATCTACAGAACATTCAACTTATGAAGAAATCTAAATACCGTAAACCAGATAATAACGTTAGGGTTGCCGTAGTTGAAGATCATACGGTTGTGAAACAAGCCCTGGTGCTTATGCTGAAAAAAGAACCGCAAGTGGTGGTTGCTTTTCATGCTGAAAATGGGGAGGAATTTCTCGCTAAATTACCTAACCACGATATTGATGTTGTTTTACTTGATTTGGATATGCCGGTCATGGATGGCCGCGAAACCCTCAAAGTATTGCGGCGTGATTTTCCTGAGGTTAAAGCGATTATGTTGAGCATGCACGAAGACCCGTGGATTGTTTCGGAATTGATTCGGGAAGGTGCTCGCAGTTTTTTGAAAAAGAATTGCTCTTTTGATGAAATGATTGATGCTTTGTTCAACGTGAAATTTAAAGGCAGTCACACTACGGAAGTGGTTGAACAGGCTTTGTTTTCTGAACACGAATTCCGAATTAAAAATGAGGAAAGTGTGATTCGCTTGAAATTAACGGCTCGAAATCAGTTGATTTTAAAATTGATCTGTGACGGCAAGACGAGTGAACAGATTGCAAGTAAAATGAATCTTTCTAAAAAATCCATCGATGCCATTCGCTCTGATTTACTGAAACGTATTGGTGCGAAAAATCCAATTGAACTGGTGCGAAAAAGTATTTTACTTGGTCTCTACAAAGCTCGAACGGATGCACAAATTGAAGAAGAGGAAAATTTAGAAATACTTGAAAAGAGTGAACGCAAACGTTCCCGCCTGAATGACTCTTCTGCCGATGAAGAGGAATAAAATTAGTACTTGTACTATTTTTTTCTAGTACTTGTACTATTTTAGAAATACTAAAATCCTTGAATTTTATAGGTTTCATAGAAACTGTGCTGTTTTGGCAAAAATTGCTCGTTGTTCTTGTTTGTAGTTTCGTGATTCAAACTCCAAGCTATGGCAAAGTTCCGTATAAATAAACGTCGGCTTAATCCGAATAATAATCACGAGGTACACCAGGAATCGTGTCCTCATTTTTATCAGTTAACTCAATTTGTAGAATTAGGCGAGTTTGTGTTTTGTTCTACGGCTTTGCAACGGGCTCGCGCTTTAGGCTACACGAATGTGGATGGGTGTAAGATTTGTTGTGTAGCGTGTCATAGGGGGTGAATTTTTATCTTTCTTTTTCCGCAAAAGAAAGAAACAAAGAAAACTCGTCGCTGATGTTCAGTTCATGCAATACACTCATCAAACTTGACCGTATCGGTGATCCTACGGCTTCCTCACGGTACCCAAGTTTGACTTTCGCTACTTTTTGAACGTGAACATAATGCGACATTTGAGATTTTGAAAAGGAATGGCATTTAATTGAGGACCGACAGCTATTGGGAGGAGAGTTGAGGGTTGGTTGATTACAGATTGCGGATTGCAGATTGCAGATTGCGGATTACGGATTGCAGATTGCAGATTGCGGATTGCGGATTGCAGATTGTAGATTGCGGATTGCAGATTACAGATTGCGGATTGCGGATTGCGGATTGCAGATTGCAGATTGCGGATTGCAGATTGCGGATTACGGATTGCAGATTGCAGATTGCACCTCGGCAAGCTCGGTGTGAAGAGTTGAGAATTTAGAATTTTTAATGGAAGAAATAAAACAATTTAATTTTTGATTATGGCGAAAAAATATGGGAATGATGACCTAAAAAAGAAAGGTCAAGACAGTAAAAGAGATGGTAGTAAGTATGAGCCTTGGGAAAAGGGTAAAACTAAGCCAGTGAAAAAGAATACGACGAAAAAATAAGGTGCTGCGTGAAAAGCCAACTTTGGGAAACCGGGTTGGTTTTTTTGTTTTTAATTTTAAATTAGATTTTTACATCTAACATACTTGTCAAATATTTAATTTTTGAATCATAAAACGAAAAGTGTATATTTGCAAAATACTACATAAAACGTATGATTTTGCAAACTCGTACTTTTAGTAATTTGACGGTTATGGAGAATGTAGAAAAATTTATTGAGAAACAACGTGCTATCGGGAGTTATTCATTTACTTTCAAGGAGGTTCAAAAAGCATTTGATTGTTCGGAAAAGGCATTGAAACAATCCCTTTATCGTTTGAAAACTAAGGGTAAAATAATACCAATTAGAAAAGAATTTTACATCATCATACCTGCTGAATATTCACATGTTGGAATAATACCAGTAACGCTTTTTTTAGATGATTTGATGAAAAGCTTAAAAAAGGAATACTACATTGGACTTTTTTCTGCAGCGGCTCTTCAAGGAGCTTCACATCAGGCAATTATGGAGTATTATGTAATTACAGATTATCCACCAATAAGAAGTATCAAGCATGACAAAATAGTAATTAACTTTTTTACAAAAAAGAATTGGTTACCTGAACTAATAATTCAGCGTAAAACAGATGCAGGGTATTTGAATGTTTCATGTCCAGAATTGACAATAATCGATTTACTTAATTATGGAAATATTGCTATAAATCGAATTGCAACGATATTAGATGAATTGGTGGAATCATTTGATCAAAAGCGATTAAAAATGACCATTGGACAAGCTTCAACTACAACTATACAGCGATTAGGATACTTATTGGAAATTATTGGACATAATACACATTATACAAAGATTTTGCTTCAACAATTAAAAAAAAGAAAAGTTTTTGCAATTCCTCTCTCTGTTCACCTTCCCAAGAAGGGAAACTTAAATGCAAATTGGAATGTAATTGAAAATATATCTATAGAAACTGACTTATGATACCAAAACGATATATTCAAGAATGGAATAGATTTTCTCCTTGGAAGATTCCTGAATACATAGAACAGGATTTAATTATTGGCCGGACATTGGTCGCTTTATTTAGTGATGAATTTTTAAGTGAGAATCTAGCATTTAGAGGTGGGACTGCATTACATAAATTATATTTAGACCCAGCACCACGTTATTCTGAGGATATTGATTTGGTTCAAATCAAAGAGGGCCCAATTAAACCAATTCTGCAACGCATAGATAAGGTAATTAATTTCTTCGAAGAAAAAAGAGTAGTTAAGCCAAAGGCTCATAATAACACAATCCTCTACAGATTTAATTCTGAGTTCAATCCTGATACGCGATTAAAACTTAAAATAGAGATAAATTGTAGAGAACATTTTAATGTTTTATCATGGAAGCAAATTCCTTTTGAAATCCAAAACGGTTGGTTTAGTGGCTCTGCTTTACTTACTACATACCATTTGGAGGAACTATTAGGAACAAAACTACGGGCTTTATATCAACGAAGAAAAGGACGTGATTTATTTGATCTATTCTACGCCTCACAAAATTTTGACATCGAATACGATAAAATGATTGATGTTTATAATACATACATGAAGTTCTCAGATAATAAACCACCAACATATAAACAATTTCTGTCAAATTTGAATGAAAAAGAAAATAACCTTGAGTTCAGCGGTGACATTTCAGGGCTTTTAAGAGACGGTATTTCTTATAATGAACCTGCAGCGTTTGAATGGTTTAGAAATTCAATTTTGGAAAGAATGAAATAACAAAATAATGAATAAACGAGAATGTTTATTTTGCCAATCAACAGAACTTTCGAAAGAACACATCTATTCAAAATGGATTTTTAATCTTTTGGAAATTGAAGATAGTATATTTACCCCAAGTTTCCACATTCTTTAGCGTTCAAATTCGAACGATTACGCGGATCAATTATTCAATAATTCATCAGATGACAGAAAAATAAGATTTAATGACTTTACCGTTAAACAAGTATGCATAAAATGCAATAATGGTTGGATGTCCGACATTGAGCAAAAGGTTAAAGTAATTTTTGATAATTTATTCAGTAAGCGATTAGAGTTAGAAAATTTAGAACCAGAAAATGCTTTCGTGCTTAGTCAATGGGTTGTTCTGAAAATAATACTAATTTCAACAACATCTAATCAAAAATTATTTTTTAGTAAAATGATTTATGAATTTATACAAAAAGGAATTATCCCCGAAGGATTTATTATCGAAGCAACTAAGTTAAATTACAAAAAGTTAAATTATATGATTGGAGGTCCAGTTGTTAGAAAATCATTTGATATTACAAGAGATCAATTAGATTATGCAGCAAGTAACTTCTTTAAAGCTGCCCTTCAAATTGGTAACTTTGCATTTCGAATAAGTTATTTAAGAACTGAGATACCTGTTTTTAGAAAGCAAATCGGAAAAAGGGTTTTGGTATTATTTCCATTTATGATGAAAATGCCATTTGAACAAGGCGATATTGAAAAAGTTGAGAGTAACGAAAAATTAGAATTGCCATTTTTTTGTTCACAAATTGCTTTACAGGGCTAAATTGCACTAGTAAAATCATTTATTATTGTACAACCTTTCCTCACTCAACGACTTTAAAAGTTTAATCAAACTCAACTGGGGATGGCAATCGGATTTATCGGCACGGAAGGAAATCGAACAATTAATTTTTCAAAATATTAGTGATTTTTTCCTCTACAATCGGCATTCGTTCCTCCATCATGATTGGGTGAATGTGTGCCATTAAAACCTCCTTCAACATTCCTTGTTGGATTATTTCGCTCAATTGTAGTTTTATAAAATTGGAAATATCTACTTCTGCTTTAGCGATTTCTTCAACTATCTCTATGCGGTTGTCTATGATATAAATAATGTCCTCGATGTCGTGACTGGTTCTATAATCTGAACCTCTGTCATTAAAGGCTTCAAACTTGGTTGCTAAATAGCATGGAGCAGTCAGCAGTTGAATTTCTTGTTCTTTTGCCATAGCAGTCCAAAGATTTTTAAACCCAATTTTGTACCATCTGTTTGCTGAACCTAAGGGTCCATCTTCTGCAGCCATTATATCTACCGGGATATCTTTATACTTGAAACTACATATTGCATGACCATAAGGATCTGGATGAAACCCAAGTGATGCCAATTTCTCATTGATTTGTTGCCAGTGATTCAAATTGACAATGTTCAAGGTCATATCTATGTCCTTCGTTGGGCGAATTTCATCTGCTGCAGGATCATCCGTATATAGACTAACCACTGCACCGCCAACGAATACAATGTCTTTTTTTAATTCACCCAATGCTTCTGCAACCTCTGCAACTACTCCGATATTGATGATTTTATTTTCCAAGGTCAAAACGCTTTTTAAGTTCTACAATGGCGATTTCTTTTTCTCTTGCTCTTCCAACTCGTAAAGCATCAGTTAATGCTAGAAGTTCGTGTAATTTCACATCTTTTAAAGCTGCTTCGGGTACGGTTGGATATAAAGGAATAATGCTATGTCCGCGAACGGTTCCTTTACCGTATGGCCAGACATAAATTTCATTACTCTGAATTTCTGCGTTCAATGGTGCTGCTGCATGAGAAGTTGGAATTCCCCTTACTATTGCCCCAGGCTGTTGTGGGAAAACATAACGCAATCCAAATTGCAAAAACTCTATTAATGCCATCTTCATTACCGTTTTACCATCAGGTGCTAATAGTCCTGAAAATTTGCAACGTGCAACCGCTTCGCTGACTTCCGACTGGCTCAAACCTAACGTTTCTGCCATAGGTTTTTGATTCCAAGAAGGGTTATTGTCGCTTACTATTTTAAGTAATAGTACCACGTCTTGTGGTTTTAAATGTTGACTTTGAGTTTTCATTTTATTCAATATTGCGTATCGCGATATGCAATATTATGAATAAATCATCAATTAAACAAGGAGATAGTAAGTGAATATCGCGTATCGCGATACGCGATATGAGTATGTAGTTTAACTATCACCTTTCCTCACTTAAACCCTTCAGCAACTTAATCAAACTCAATTGCGGATGGCAATCCGATTTATCGGCACGGAAGGAGACGTGTGTCCATATGCCGGGTGTTCCATCGAGGGCTTGGGTGTTGAGTTTCCACATGTCGGGTTGGTAGGTGTTGGGGATGGCGTATTTCTCGCAGAGGTATTCGAGGAGAATTTTAAGGGATTCGAGTTGTACTTCTTTGTATTTATGGAAATAACGATGTCCACGCCATTGCATGCCGTAGTCGATGACTTCTTCTTTGGGAACTTCGCGGTTGAAGGTGGAAAAATACCTGCCGCCTTTTTCGATTAAAGCACCCCAATTGCAGATTTCAATGCCGATGGATTGTTGGTTCAATTGCGTGTTGTTGCGGTTGTGAGTTCCGAGGTGGTGCGCCCAATGGGCAGAGCTGAAACATTGGTAGATGATTCCATTACCGTCAATGACAAATGCTGTTGCCACGCGAACTGGTGTATAACCCCAACCGCTGATGACGTTTTTAGCATTTGGACCACTCACAGTGTGGTGTAAGACAATCTGTTTTTTAGGAAAAACTTCCGGGTAGTATTGGGCTTTGGTTAATGGGAATTGGATGAGGTTTTTGATTTTCATAAATTTTATTTTAATTGTTATTAATTTTATTTTGGAGGTTGTCTCCCCTCTGTGTCTCCCCTCGAGGGGAGAAGAATTTGTGTTTCTAAAACTCCTTCAAATAAGAAGAATTTTCATCCCTCTGTGTCTCCCCTCAAGGGGAGAGGAAATTGAGTCATTTTCGTTTGTCGGGTGAGTCGTTTGGGAACGAGATGAGGTTGAACATTTCACGCATTCGGGAGCGCAAGCGATTTCCGTAAATGGTTTCGAGGTCAGAGGCACTGAGGTTGGTGGTGGCATGGGTGACATAACCCTGGCGCACCATCAATTCGTAGCGATTCAATAGTATTTCGGCAATGGTGTTGCACTCGTTTCCGTAGTATTTCATGTTTTGTTCCACGCCTAAATCGTCGAAACAATAGATTTTTGGGTTGTTGGAATACTTCTGCAAAGTTTGATAGCCTTCTTCGTGAAACTCTGCTGCAACGACTCTTGTGGAACGGATGAAGAAATGGTTTACTTCAAAAGTAAAGTCAGTCATGAGGGTCATGAGTGAGGTTTTACCGCAACCAATCGGACCCGCTAACAAGATGCCTTTGTTGGGATCAAGACTGTACTTTTCATAAAAATTCTCGCTCTTGGTGAAGTACACCAACAGTTTGGAAATGATGGTCAAATCCTCTTTGTGAATGCGAAAATGCTTGCCGAATTTCAAACGGCCTTTGTGTTGTAGATAACGAAGCGTATTGACGTAATCGTAGTTGCGTGCGCCATCTTCGTCAATGAAATAGGGCTTTTCCGTTGCCGGGTCATAGGGTTTCTTCATAATTCGTGGGTTTTGCGTGTAATTGATGTGGGGTGAGTTTGCCGTTTTTTTCGGCTTGGAACTTTTTGCTTCGCAGGATCCAGTTTCGCGCTGCTGCCTGCCAATCTTTCATTTTTGCTTTTCCGACCAGCCAACCGTTGGCTTGGTAGTACAAGTGAAACGATTCGGCTTCTTCCGTAGGGAATTTTTGCTCTTTGAAAAAATTTAAAACTTCCTCTAAGGTGGGCGGAGTAAAAAGCGTTTTACGCTCCCTCGTTTTATTAAGTTTTTTTCTTTTTATAGATAGTTTACTATCGTTTATATATGGCTCGTTTGTCAGTTCATTAACTTGTTCACGAGCGTGTTCAAAGCCTGTCTTTTTATTAACCTGCTTGCGCACTGATTTTTGAACTTGTTTATCGGTCAGTTCTAAATTGATGATGGTGACTTGACTTCCTCTGTAAGGATTAAAAGATGGTTCGTAGATGACGTAATTCTTTTCGTGTAAATCGCGCATGCACTTGTGGTAAGTGGCTTTTGCAGAAATTTTACTCAAACGCATAACTTCTTCTCGGCTGATGTAAATGGGGTTTGAAAAGCGCTTAATGTTCCAAAATTGAAATAAGGCGAGGTACAAACTGATGTGGGTTGGATTCAAGGAATCCTCGTAAATCATGCGTTCGAAAAAGCCTGTAAGGTGCTTGATGTAATTCATCTTTTGAAATTGATCTGTTTTATGTTCATGTTTCCATTCAGCAAGGCATTGATTCCTTTGGCATTGTAGAAAATGATTCCGCCGATTTTGGTGTAAGGTAGCGTTCCGTTCAAGCGTAAATTCTGTAAGGTTCCTGTGGAGATTTTTAGCAATTGACGGACTTCATTTCCTTTGAGCCATTCTTTCTGAATTTGGGGCTCGGGCTTTAGGATTTCTTTTAAATCTTCTAATAACTGCCTGCGAAAATGTTGCAGGTCTTCTCGGGTAACAATTTCAATACTCATATCATTTTTGATTAAAATTTAGAGGACAAAGTTCTTGAGACACGGTGGAATAATTTCCCCATGCGAACCGGAGGTTACGTGTTTTTTTTTACCATTTCTCACGAAATGCTTCTAAATCGTATGAATTGAAATCGAAAAAAAATGAAGGTTTCTCAAAGAAAAAAACTGAGTTCCATATAGCTTTGGATTTTGGCTTTTATCTTCATTTTACATTTCAATGGATTAATCTAAATACTTCGTATTCAACATATAGAAGATTTAAAACACCCGACCTTACCCGTAGTTGTAACATGTACATTTCAACTCAATCCTACATCGTCTGAGTTCATTCGGTTATTCAAACCTTCTGCTAAGGAATCCAAAAACTTCGTGCGATTTCCTTTTCGGTTTTTTATCTCTGCGTAGGTTTTGTACACGTCACCGATGTCAATATTGAAGGTGCTTCCCATCCAAAAGGCAATGCGTTTGACTTCCATTTTACCATCGTTGACAGCACCTACGGCATTCAATCCATAAATCATTTCAACCAGGGCACTCTTGGAACTGGTCCATTTTAATTCTGAACTTTCATTTAATTCGGTTGAAAGGCTTGGTAAGTTGAGTTTGCTTGTGTCTTTTTGAACACTTTCCAAGAATTCCTGTACTTTGACAAAGGCGATGTATTCTGCTAAAATCTCATCGTAGCCTGTGCTGTGCGTAAAGTCCAAGGATAAGAATCGATGCTCTATTTCGGTATGCAGTTGGGCATTCTCACGAATGAAAAAGTTCTCATCGAGGTGCTCTTGCTTTTGTCGGTAATAGGTGATAATGGTATTGTATTGCTTGAAAAAGAGGTGACCGGTTTGTAAGTGTAACTTGATATAGTTTAATCTAACATCTTCATCTCCAAGGGGAAATTCTGATTGAAATTTCTGAATCCTTTTGTAAAAGATGATTTTGGCAAGGATTTTTGGTTTAAAGTATTTGAAGTAATAAATTTCATCCGATGGACGCACGGATTTTTGACTTAGGAAAAAGTCTTTTGATTTTTGCAGGTGCATTTGGCAAACAGACATGGCACTGTGCACGTCGATAAATTTTCCGGAACCGATCAATTCATTGAGTTCTTGTTTAAACTCATTCTCCAATAATTTTAGTTGATTTTGCATTGATTTTTGGTTTAGCAACATAAAAATCGGAGCCCTTCCAAACGAGGACTCACTGTCGCAAAAGCAATCAAGTTAGATAGAATGAGAGGGTGCATTTTTGAATGGAATTGGGTAAACTTCCTTGCTGATTTTTGAACTTTCCGAGTTCTTTTTGATGTACTTCGTTAGAATAATTCTTCACTGAAATTTTAAGTGTTTGTGTGCTATCTATTGTCCGTTTTGGGAATTGATTCGGCGTAATTTTTAACTATTATCTGTTCTGCACCTTATTAAAAACTGAACGGGTTTGAGCGTGATTTTCTCTTCAATTGGCTGCTAAAAAATAGTACATGTCCTCAACTTTTTTAGTACTTGTACTAATTTTTCGGTATGCGTGAACAATTGCAAAATGTCGGATTATTCAGACAGCATAAGGTTTTTAGCGATTTATAGGATGGGATTTGTATCGTTTTGGTGAAATGTTGCAAAAATTACGGGTTTGGATTTGGTGTAGGTTTGGGGTTTGAAGATTAAAACTTTTGCAGTTTCTCCCTGATGGTTGGATTGGAGAGGGATTGATTTGTGTAGGAATAAGTTAGACATAATTATAACTAATCATAAATGACAGAAAAAGATATAATCGAATTAATAATTATCGGAGTTTCTTCGGTAGGAACTCTTGTCCTAGCATTTCTTGCAATATTTGGACAAACAGTTAAAAAATGGTTCTACAAATCCAATTTAAATTTTAAAATAGATAACAAAGAACCTTTTGTCTTAGAATGTAATACCAAAGAAACATTTTCAGACGAAACCTCTAAGTCGATTTCCATCAATTTACGAATTAAGAATATCGGCAATATAAGTGCTATAAACGCTCAGTTGTACACAGAAAAGATTTTTAGAGTTCGTATGGAAAACCAAACTTATTATTTAGAAAGAGAAATAATTCCTACAAACTATTTGTGGAAAAATGAATCTGAACTAAAATCTTTAACCCCATTAATTTCCCATTATGTGGAAATCGCAAAAATTCAACAGCAGGTTGAATACACAAAAGATGAACAAACGAATACAGAGATAAAAAACTCTCGAGACGTACTTTTTCTTTCTATTGCTGACCCGACAATATCTGGTGAATTTATAAAATTAGACAAGGGGACTTATTTAATTCCAATAAAAGCTTATGCAGATAGTATGGCAAAAGAACATGAAATTTATATTGAGATTTTTTGGAATGCCAATGATTTAAACCATAAGTCAAATTCAAATTTCTATGTAAAACAAGTGAAAAAAAGTGAATTATCTGACGAAGTAACAAATCTATTATGATATATCTTGTAACATACGACTTAAAAAAGCCAGGAAAAGATTATGTCTCGCTTCATAATACTTTAAAAACTGCGACTTCTTGGTGGCACTACCTTGATTCAACTTGGATAATTAAAACAGAACAGCCTGTTGAGCATTGGTCTGAAAAAATTAGAAGTGTTATTGATGGTAACGATAACTTTTTAATTGTTGACATAACTAAACAAAATAGACAGGGTTGGCTACCTAAAAAGGCTTGGGAATGGATTAGAAAAAATGAATAACTATACATAAAAGCAGCTTCCCAAAAGTTAAGATTTCGTGTTTAAAAGACTGTTTTGAGATTCATCAAACATTAGTTTTTCAAATCAAACTTTGGGGTAAAAGTCCTGACGCCTTCAAATAGATGCAAAACGTCATTACTAATTAAAAAACAAAGAATACAATAAATGATAACATCTCTATTTTTAAGACATTTCAAGATATACAAAGGAATTAACTTTATTCCTATTTCAGAAGGATGTGGTTTTTCAAGTTTAATCGGAGAAAATGGTGTTGGAAAAAGTTCAGTTTTAGAAGCTTTGGATTTTGCAATTAATAGAAAAAACAATTCTGAATGGCCTGTCAACAATGAAGCAAAAAACGAAGGTGGTATAAGTGGAACGAACATTCCTTTTATTGCACCCATTTTAGTTCTCAAGAAGGATTCTTTAAAAAAATCCAAAAAGGAGGACCTCGAAAACTATGAGAAGGCGCTGAAACTTTCAAACTTTTTATGGAATACAAAAATTAAAACAAAATCCGCAGCATTAGATGATTTTTATAAACACAGAGATGAATTAAAACAGAACTTTTCAGAAGAAGAAAATTTGCTTATAATCATTGGAAAGAAATATAATGAAGCCGGAATATTTTTTGGGTCATACCACAGTTATATAGATTTTGTAACAGAAAATCCAGCAATAAAACCATTAGAGGAAGAAATCCAAAAGTACTTTAAAGGATTTTATGAGTACATCATTTCACACTATTCCTACATCTATATTCCTGTAGAAACTGACGTTCATACTTATACAAAACTCGAAACTCAGGATATGCAAAAACTCATGGATAAAAATATTCAACTTGAAATAGAAAATGCCATTAGACCAGGAACTCTGAAACAAATTAATAAGGATTTAGACAATTTTGTAAAAGAGATAGAAAGTATTTTAGAGATTTATGAATACAAAGGGCATTTCAAAAATAGCTTAACAATGCCTGACTTAGTTTCTAAGATAATAGAAGCATATTTCTCGATTAAAATATTGAACCGAAAAGTCGATGGAAAACGAATACCAGTTAGTGAACTTAGTTCGGGTGAAAAACGTAAAGCACTTATTGATGTTGCATTTTCATTCCTTTTGAATAATTCTGACAGAGAATCAAATATTATTTTAGCAATAGACGAACCAGAAGCATCTTTACATATTTCATCGTGTTACAGTCAATTTGAAAAACTAATTGAACTAGGCAAATACAATCATCAGGTTATTATATCAACACATTGGTATGGTTATTTACCGATTGTTACAAATGGAAGTGCAACATCAATAAAAAAAAATAACAAAAATGAAATCACAATAGACTACTTCAACCTTTTTAATTATCGAGAAACAATAACACAATCAAGAAAGCATGTTAAAGGTTTATTACCCGTTGATTATAATATAAAAAGTTACAACGACTTAGTTCAATCAATTGTTTTTTCTGTAATTCAAGACAATCCTTATAATTGGATTATATGCGAAGGGTTATCCGAAAAAATATACTTTGAAGAAATATTCAAAGATGAACTTGAAAAGAAAAACCTAAGAATTCTACCACTAGGTAGTTTTAAGGAAGTAAGAAAAGTATATTACTATCTTCAATCACCAATAAAAGACCCTGATTACAACGTTAAAGGGAAAATAATTTGCTTAATCGACACAGACAATGAACGTGTTGAAGTTGATTATCAAAAATCTAAATCATTATATTTTGACCGACTTATGAACAATCTGGACGGAACAATATTAGTAGATGTTGACAGCAATCAGACTTCACCACCTACTGAAATCGAAGATTGTTTAAATCCGATATTGTTTTACCAGACTCTAATGGAATTTTCTGAAGAGTATGAAAGATTAAAAGTCATATTAACTACATCTGTAATAAATGATAAAGCTAAAAATTCATTCCAGTTTTTAGATTTAAGAGAAAGTGAAAGAAAGACAATTAAAGAATTCTTTGACGATAATAAAGGATATAATAAAATCAGATTTGCAAGAAAATATGTAGAACTTTCGAAACTGAACTTTTTTAGTGATTGTAAAGAAATAAAATGGATTAACGACTTAAAGAAACGAATAAATAACTAGGTGTAACAGCATCTGCCCAATGCGGAGGTAGAGTGGTAAAACGCATTATGTTTGCTATCGACAGTTAGCCTAGTATTAACTGTAAGAATTAAATTTCCGCGATTCCATTAGATAAATTCGGAATTTAGAAAAGGATAAAAATCAGAGACTTACGATAATTAAATTTCTGAGGTAAAATAACGAGCCCACTTTCGCAGGCTCGTATTATCTCTCTCAAAATTAAAAAGAAGAAGCTGCTGCCAGTTCTTTGAATTTGGATGCTAATTGCTTCATGTCGTCGCCCACTTTTTTGTCAATGATCTTTGCGTAGTGTTGGGTAGTTCGGAGGTTTTTGTGTCCAAGCATTTTGCTCACGCTTTCAATGGAAACGCCATTGGTGAGTGTCACGGTTGTGGCAAAGGTATGACGCGCTATGTGGAAAGTGAGTTCTTTATCAATTCCGCAAATGGCCGCAATCTCTTTCAGATATGC
>JACCDP010090076.1_pt1 | contig 16299 bp, 10 predicted proteins | sample 7445841 | NCBI WGS metagenome assembly JACCDP01 (sample SAMN15323441, study PRJNA562643) | freshwater metagenome | isolation source: river surface water | place: USA:Blue River Watershed | collected 2017-08-17 | reverse complement strand
GTGCTGTTGACATTGAGGAGAGTTGGGCTGCGGTAAGTCCGCGAGCCTGCAAAGCGGTCAACGCGGTTACCTCAGCAGGAAGGAATGTCGCGATTGCGGCAGGAGAGAATGCTGCGACCTTATCTGAACCAAGTGCCGCTAACTGGTCGCTCGTGAGGGCACTCACATTTGCCGTTGTTAGGCTCGCTATCTTGTCTGTTCCAAGTGCAGCGATTGCATCAGAGGCTAGTACCCCAAAATTAATAATACCCAGCGCGTTCAACTTTTGCGTCGATAATGCTGCGACCTGATCGCTTACCAGCGTTCGGGCGCGGCTAGAGTGCAGGGCAGATAGCTGTCGGGTCGTGAGCGCGGCAACCGCGTCTGATGAAATCCTCGGTACACTATCCGTGTTCAGGGCGTTTAGAGTTAGGGTCGTAATATGAGGCACTTGGACCGCTGTTAAGCGGCGTGCCACATCGGTCGATAAGCTGCTCGCTTGAAAGGTTGAAAGGCCTGCGATAGCGGAGGTGGAGATTGACCGAATATTGTCAGAGTTCATTGCGTTCAATGCGCCCGGAGTCAAAGCGGCGAGCTGCATAGAACTTAACTTAGAAACCTGAACAGAAGTAAATCCATTAATTCGATCACTTCCAAGGACTGCTAACTGACCGGCCGTGATCGCATCAATTGATGCTGCCCTAATTGCTCCGAGCTGACTCGCACTCAACGAATAAAATGCAGATGTACTAATTCTGGCGATTTGTGTGTCGGTTAAAGATGCCACAATATCTGTGGCAAGGCCGCCAATTTGCTCCGTTGTTAAGGCACCAATAGCGCGCGTAGACAAACTATTAAAAATTGCTGTTCCGAAACCGGCAATTGCATCTGATGCTAGTGCTGAGAATTGTGCCCGGCTGAGCTTATTGACCTGAGCCAATCGTAAGCCAGCAACCTCTTCGGTTCCAAACGCCGCTAATTGCTGGGAATTTAGCCGAGAAATAACCGCAGTAGAAAGCGCACCTATTTCGTCAGAATTTAATGCAGACACCAATCGATCCGCCTCTATCGCTGCGACCTGACGGTAATTGAGACGGGCAAATTGCGATGCCGTCAGGCCATTTAAAGTGTCCGTCAAAAGCTGTGAAATCTTTGATGTGCTAATTGCCGTTAAAGTCGAGGCATTAATCGCACTAATCCGATCACTACCCAAGGCATTAAGCTGATCCGAAGTCAGAGAAGCGACCTGCTCCCGCGAAAATCCTGCTACTACGTCGGTAGCTAAGCTACGAATCTGATCTGTAGTGAGGCTGCCAACAACGCTAGCCGATAAGCGCAGCAACTGTGCAGTGTTGACTGCACTCAGTGCGTCAGTCGATAGCGCAGCAAATTGGGTCGATGACAACTTAGAAATCTGGGAGGTCCTGAGCCCCCTGACCTCCTCCGTGCCGAATGCGGCGAGCTGTGTCGCAGTTAGCCCACCGATTGACCCTAGACCCAGCGCCGCTACACCGGCTGAGTCGAGCCCCCTAGTCAGCGCATCCGTAGCCACAGCGGCGATTTGCCTACCATTGAGTTTTGAGAGTTGCGCTGTAGAAAACGCCGCTATCTGATCTGATCCAAACGCTGCAATCTGGGATGTTGTAAGCCCAGCAACGGCAGATGTGGTAATGCTTCGGAGCTCTTCTGGGGTAAATATGGCGAGATCCTCAGTCGCCAATGCGCTTATCTGGCGAGCGGTTAGGGCTCTTACCTGTGCGGTACCCATCGCCCCTAATTGAGATGCAGTTAGATCAGCCAAAAGTGAAGTTGACAGGTACTTGACCGCATTCGCAGAGAGTGCAGCAATGACATCCGTGCTCAAATACTCGATCTGATCGATCATAGACGTTAGATCAGCCGCGGCCAAACCCTTAGCCTGGATGCTGGATAAGGCTGCGACCTGCTCCCGCGCAAATCCAGAGAAATCGCTGGCATCGATGGCCGCAATCTGGGAGGAAGACAGCGACCGTATCTGGTCCGTCGACATCTGGCCAACCTGATCCCGAGTCAGGGCCTTGATAGCCTTAGTACCGACTGTAGTGAGATCAGTAGGGCCCGAACCCGAACCTATAGTGAGTGGCATGTCGCTTTCTTTATCCCGATGTCAGATCGTTTGAATCTCCGACGGTAGCTAGGCATCAACTACCGTCGGGTTTCATAACACCTTCCTCGTCTATCAGAGATAGTCAACTAAGGCAGTCCTTGCAACATTGCTCAGAGCGTTACGCTGTGAGGCGCTTAATGCAGAGACCTGATCACTATCCCAGCCCTGGACTGGAGTTGCCGTCAACGAATTCAACTGAAGCGTGGTTAGCCCCGGAATCGCTGCTACCGCAATTGCAGCACCCTCCGATGACGTCAGCGTGTTTAGCGCATCAGTAGATAACGACCCAAGTTGCGCAGAATCTAACCTCGCCACTTGAACAGCATTCAGCGCGTCTATATCACTTGTCGTCATCTTAGAGAGTTGCAAGGTCGTCAGCCCCGAAATCGCGTCCTCAGAAATCGCCTGGATCCGATCCGTTGCCATCTCATTTAAAGCTGACGTGGTCAACGCTCTAATCTGGGCTGCAGACAAATTGCTCACAGTGTCTGAAGTCAATCCACGGATCTGCAGCGACGTGAGAGCTGCCACGGCCGCAGTAGTCAGCGCCTGAATACTTCCGGAACTGATTGCCCCGAGACGATCGGAGGTCAAGCCGCGGATCTGCGCCGACGTTATAGCTGCCAGCTGGCTCTCGTCCAGAGCCGCGATACGATCGGTAGCAATTGCCCCCAAATGTTTAGAGGTAAGACCAGCAAACGCTGTGGAGTTAATCACACGAATATCTTCAGTGCCAAATTGCGCGATATTTGTCGTGCTTAGAGCCCTTAACTGAGCCGAGCTGAGCACTGCGACCTGGTTAGAGGTCAATGCTTTCGCCTCCTCTGTTCCAAGCTTTGACAACTGGAAGGTTGAAAGCCCAGCTATCGCGCTCTCCGAAATGTTTCCGATCTCATCCGAAGTCATCGCCACCAGAGCCGCCGTACTTAACGACGCCACCTGTGCGGAACTCAACTGAGACATCTGATCAGAGGTAAAGCCCACGCCAACCGGACTCACTGTCGAGAAGAAGGACGGAGCGAGGATACTCAGCGCATCAGCGCCAAGCCCACGGATCCCATCGCTGGTAAGCCCCTTAGCCTGTAGCGTCGTCAACCCGGCAAGCTGACTAACCGTCAGAACCGACGCATCGGCGGAGTTGAGCTTAGCAAGCTGAGCCGAGGTCAAACCGGCAAATGCACTCGCGGTGATTGACGCAAGCTTGTCAGATGTGATCTGGTCAAAGTTATTAGCAGAGATTGCCTTTAACTGAGCGGAATCGAGCTGTTCGATCTGCGAAGCCGTCAGCGCACCCGCTTCCTGCACCCCAAAGCTTGCGAGCTGCTTGGTAGTTAGGCCTCTCACAGCATCACCTGAGAGTGCAGCCACTTGATTTGCATCCAAGCCATTAATAAGCGCTGATGTACTCAAGACCGACAGCTGAGCAGATGTTAAGACCCCCAGCTTGTCCGTGGTTAGAACCGAGATCAGCCCCGATGATAACCCGCTGAACGCCGCCGTTGAGAGCGCACTGATACTTGACGAAGAAATGCCCTTTACGGATTCACTCGTTAGACCAGCAATCTGCGTGGCCGAAAGCGCACCCAACTGGTCATTGGTTAAGGTCGCCACCTCCTCGGAGCCTAGCTTACTGAGTTGAGCCGAGGTAAGACCAGCCAAGGCCGTCGCCGAGATTGACGACAGTCTGTCGCTTAGGATCACATCGAAGTTATCAGCCGAAATTGCCCGAATCTGCGCAGAGTTCAGCACACCCAACTGTGAAGCCGTAAGCGCGCGAATCTCCTCTGTTCCGACCTTAGACAGCTGGAACGTCGTGAGACCAGCTACTGCATCTAGCCCGAGCTTATTGATCTGGTCGCTTGTCATTGCGACAAGCGATCTGGTCGAAAGAGCTCCCACTTGAACGCTACTAAACTGACCAATCTGGTCTGAGCTTAGCCGATTCACTTGGCTCGTGCTCAGCGCACTCAAGGCCGAGGTTCCGATTGAACCAATCGATGTGGACGCAATTCGACCAAACGCATCTGATCTCAGGCCAAGAATCTGAGCAGAGGTCATGGCGCCAAGTTGCGAGTCTGTCAGCGCACCAACTTCATCAGATGTGATGGTATTGATCTGTGCTGTCGTTAACCCGGCAAATCCCGATACAGAAATTCCATCGAGCCGATCGGTTCGAAGTGCCCCAAAGTTTGTAGACCCAAGCGCTGCTATCTGAGCAGAATTGAGCACACCAAGCTGATCCTCAGTCAGAGCCGCAGCACGATCAGTCGCTAAGCCTCCCAACTGCCGAGTCGTCAAACCACCGACTGCGGAAAGTGACAGACTAACTATCGCATCTGTTGTTAAGGCGTTGACTGCCGCTGTGCTGAGAGCCGCCAACTGTGCAGCGGACAAGACTCCTGCCTGATCAGCGGAAATTGTGGATGCCTGCTCAGTACTGAAACTGCTCAGTACCAGCGTAGAGAGCTGATCAATATTACCCACCGGGATGGCCACTACTGCGTCCGTTGACAAACCAGCGCGTGCCGCCGACGGCAATGCTGCAAGCTGCTGGCCGGTTAACGACGCAATATCATCTGAGTCGAATGTGGCCACCTGAGCGGAGGTCAATCCTGCGATTGCCTCAACCGAAATCGCATCAAGCTTATCTGACGTGATTGAATTGAAGACGTCTGTCGACATTGCTCGAACCTGGGCTGAGCTCAATAGTGCCAGTTGATCCTCTCTCAAGGCGCCAGCCGCGTCCGTGCTCAACTTCGAAATCTGGTAGGTCGATAGGCTTGAGATCGCGTCAATTGATATCGCCGCAACCTCATCAGTTGCCATCACGAAGAGTGACCCGCTGCTTAGAGCCCCAATCTGGGCACCGGTCATCGATCCGACCTGCGCTACGCTAAGAGCCGCAGCTTGATCAGTATTCAACGCAGCAATAACGGCTGTCGAGAGCGCTGCGATACGCGATGAAGAGATGCTCTTACCCGCCTCAGTTGTGGAGTAGATTGCAAGTGCTGCTAGACCACGCGCCTGGGTTGCCGTCATAACGCCTAACTGTCCCTCGGTGAGCACCGAAACGGAGTCGGACGTGAGCGTATTTATCTGCGCAGACGTTAACCCAGAAAAAGCCGAGGTCGATATCGAACTGATTCGATCACTATTGATTTTCGAGAAATTCTCACTTCCCATGGCTCCGAGTTGGCTTGCGCTAAGCGCCGAGAGCTGCGATGCAGACAGCGCCTTCGCGCCCTCTGTATCTAGCTTTGCCATCTGGCGGGTAGTGAGCCCAGCAAGTGCGGTTTGCGAGAGATTCGCTAGAGCATCTGTTGCCAACGCATTAAGCGCGGAGGTGGTCAATGCACCCACTTGCGCGGACGACAAGCGGCCCGCCTGGTCGGATGTGAGGCCTGCTGCGGTGACGTCAGTAAGCTCTGCAACTTGGGAGGCTGTCAGGCCTGCGATTGCTAGCGTTGAAAGATTACGAATATCGCTCGTGTCAAGCTGTGCAAAGGCATCTGCTGTGAGTGCGCTAATTTGAGTCGCTGACAAGCCTCTTGTTTGCTCAGAGGTCAACCGCGACGCTGTTAGCGTGGACAGTCCTGCTAATTGGGACGTCGTCAACCCGCGAACAATATCGCTAGATAGTCTCTGAATCTCAGTCGCAGTAAACTCGTTCAGACCAGCTGGCGTTATCGCACCCAGCTGGGTAGACGTAAACTGACTTAGCTGATCGCTGGTGAAGGCAGCCACCTGAGCCGAATTCAACCGCGAGAGTTGTGCCTCCGTCAAGCCACCGATACGATCAGAACGTATCTGGGAAATATCCAGAGAAGAGAAGGATTGCAAGGCGCCGGTTGATAAACTGTTTATCTGCAACGTTGACAACCGATTTACCTGAGCAGAAGTAAGTGCCTCAGCATTTGTCACACTCAATGCAGCCATCTGGCTCGAAGTGAGGCCTGCTATCGCAGTGTTATCAATAGCAGCCATATCGTCTGCGCTAAAGCTATTCAGTCCTGCATTAGTCAATGCGCCAATCTGATCAGAATCAAGCGTTGAAACCTGCAAGGTCGTCAGCGCTGCCACGTTAGTCGCACTTAGCGCGCGAACCTGAGAAGTGGTTAACCCATTAAGTGCGTCAGTTGCTAACGCTGCGATATTCGCTACACCAAGGGCATTAAGATTGGCTGTGGACATCTGGCCTAACTGCTCAGATGTAAGCTTGGAAGCGCTGGCGGTGCTGAGCGCCGCCACCTGACTTGCCGTTAGACCGGCTACCGCATCAGACGCAAGCTTATTCAAGTTCGCAGTGTTCATCGCGGCAAGGGCAGACGCAGACAGTTTAGCCACTTGAGCCGAAGTAAGCGCGTTTATCTCTTCAGTCCCAAGCGCTGCGGCCTGTGCAGATGTCAAACCAGAAATAGCCAGAGTAGAAATGGCCCGGATGTCATCGCTTTCGAGAGCCACTAACGCAGCGGTCCCAAGGGCTCCCAACTGGGAGGCGCTAAACAGTGCCACCTGATCTGAGCGTAGTCCCCGGGCAACCGTGCCGTCGAGCCCCGCTAACTGGGCTGCAGTAACACCTGAAATTGCGCTCGTCGATAAGGCTGCCAACCCATCGCTCTGTAAGTTGAAGAACTGTTGGGTTGACATTGATCCAACCTGGGTCCTCCCCAGAACAGCGGTCCGATCGGTTGAAAGCGAGTTAAGCTGCGAGGTGGATAGGGTACTAACTACAGTAGTCGAGAGAGCGGCAATTTGTGCCGTTCCAAGCCGATTTACAGCAGTCGGGCTCAATGCGCCAAACTGGACGGCGCTCAAGCGACTAAGTTGACTTGTCGATAAGCCATCAGCTTCGTCATTTCCGAAGGCAGATAGCTGGGACGTTGTAAACCCACCAACTGCCGAATCAGACAGCTGACTAATGTCTTGAGAATCGAATGCTGCCACTAACACATCGCCGTTAAGCGCCCCTAACTGGGTCGCTGACAATTGTGCGATTTGTGCGCCGGACAGTCCTAACGCTTCTTCGCTCGTAAACTGAGCAAGTTGAGCAGCTGAAAACCCTCTCACCGCGGTGGTTGATAACTTACCAATATCGTCTGAGGTGAATGTGGTAATTACCGAAGTTGAGAAAGAGCGTACCTGATTCTCAGTAAGTGCCGCCAGTTGATCACTAGTAAGGGTGTTTACTTCTTCTGTACCCATACCCCCAATCTGGGATGCACCCAGGCCGGATATCGCAGCTGTACTTATATTCTTCAGCGCATCTGTTGTTAACGCATTAATCTGCGCCGATGAAAGTCGCGAGATCTGGTTCGCCGAGAGTCTTCCAACCTGATCGGAACTAAGTGCTTGAATCTGGGTCGTGCTCATGTTTGCCAAAGTCGTGGCATCCAGACTCTGTTGCTGATCGGCTGTTATTCCCCTCAACGCATCCGTTCTAAGTGCTGATAGTTGCGCGCCCGTCAGATTTGCAAACTGTGCTGTTGTGAGCTGGGCAAGCTCAGCGGAGCCGAGCGTGTTCATCTGTGCGGTTGTTAAGCTTCCAATCGTGCTTGCGCTGATTCCTATCAAGCGATCCGTTGTGAGTGCATCAAATGCAAGAGTGTTCATGCTCTTTAACTGGCTGGCACTGAACTTTTCGACCTGACTTGCAGTCAACCCCTTCGCGACGTCGCTTCGGAGGCCCGCTAGTTGGTCTGCGGTTAGTCCAGCAATTGCAGCCGTGCTTAATGCGGCAACCCCATCACTTTGGAGGTTATTCAACTGAAGCGTAGATAACGAGCCAACCTGGCTGCGAGTAAGGGCGCGTGCAAGGTCGGTCGCTAGGTCGTTGAGCTTTGCAGTGGAAAGCGACGAAATAACGGTGTTAGAGAGCTTACTGAATGTGGTGGCAGAGAGCCCATTAATGGCCTGCGACCCGAGACTAGAGAACGCCGAAGGCGATAGCGCATTAATCTGGGCGGTACTCAGACCGCGGGCCTCCTCCGTACCAAACACCGATAGCTGGCCTGTAGTTAAGCCACTGACCGCTCCCCGAGTAAGAACGCTGATATCTTTCGAGTCGAATGCAGCTATCAGATCAGTGGCGCCCATCGCAGAGATCTGCTTTGCATTTAGCCTGCTGATCTGAGCAGTTGTCAGCGCAGACAATTTATCCGATCCCATAACGGCAATTTGTGCCGTTGTTAGCCCTGAGATGGCAGCTGTGGACAACTGTTGAATTTCGGCTGTCGTGAATGTGCTGAGGCTTTCCGCGCTGAGTGCGCTCAGCTGAGCGGCGGTCAGAGCTGAGGTTTGGTCGCTGGTTAAACCTGCGATCTGACTAGACGAAAACTGGGACAGGATGCCAGCGGAGATCTTGCTCAATGTGGCAGTGCTTAGGCCCCCAACCGCTTCACTCGTGAAAAACGAGATCTGATCGAGCATGGCATTGATATCGGCAACCTCGAGGCCCACTGCCTGCCGCGTTTGTAGCGCTTGGACCTGGGTGCTGGAAAACGCCCGAAAATCACTGGCATCTATCGCCTGCATCTGACTTGAGCTCAGGGCTTGAATCTGCTCTGTGCCAAGTTGACCTACATCGGTAGATGACAAGTTGCGCATCTGCCCGGTAGTGACGGAGGCAATGTTTGCCGGTGTAAATAGTGTTCCGATCGTTAACGACATGTCTGACCCCAATCCTAAGAAAGTCTCTCGGATTGGTGAACGGCAGAGATTGATAGAAGGTTTAGGAAATCTCAGAGCAGCACCCAATAAAACTTTAAAAGTAAGCACTAGCTATAAAATTTTAGCCATTCCTATAAGCTGGCACTTATTTTGCTTGTGGGAACTCGTCTTTTTTGGAAAATCGTCTATGAGCAAATCATTTAACCTATCCTTGAATCAGCTATTTATGACTGTGGATGGTCTTATACAGGCAGGGAAAACCTCATCTGAGGTTGGAGGGCTGTATAACGATTGGCTTACTCAGAATGGAAACCGTCCGGAATCCGCCCCCGCCTGGTTCAATTTCGGGGTAATTCTTGCCGGTGATAATTTGAAGCCCCAGGCCAAGTCCTGCTATCAAAAAGCTTTATCCCTGAAGCCTGATTTCTGGCAGGCGGCAGCAAACCTCGCTAATGCATTTGAGGGGGAGGGAAACGAGGACGAAGCAATCAACATATATAGGCAATTTTTGTCGAAAGAGATCGAGTCCGAAGGAAGGATTCACATTCGAAATCAACTCGGAAGGCTTTTAGAAAACCGCAGGGAATATCCGGAGGCGAGCAGACTCTATTACGAGAGCCTATCAGTTGACCCCAGCCAGGATGGACCGTTTCAGCATTGGTTCAATGTTCGCCAAAAGCAGTGTGAGTGGCCGTTAGAAACTTTTGTGAAACCCATCACGATGGGCGAGCTCGCAGAAAAAATCGGCCCGATAGCGTCGATGGCCTATTTTGACGACCCCACCCTATTAAATAAGGCTTGCACTTCCTGGATCGAACGTTTCAAGAAAGGCAAAAATTTCCAGCGCTTGGCTGACAAGAAGTACAGTCACCAAAAGTTACGAATAGGCTACCTCTCCTGCGACTTTAGGGCCCACGCGGTGTGCTTTCTAAATTGCCAAATGTTCTCAATGCACGACCGAAATCACTTTGAAATTTTTGGCTTTGATTTCTCCAAAGAGGAAAACACCCCCTGGCGCACGATGGTCATCCAAGGTATGGACCACCATATCCCCATCCACAATCTTGACGACGAAGCGGCCGCAACTCTAATTCGAAAGTTCGAGATCGATATTTTGGTCGACCTCGTAGGACTCACCTCGGGTGCCCGCCCAGGGATACTTCTGCACAAGCCTGCCCCCATCCAGGTAAGTTATCTTGGCTTTCTGGGGCCCGTCGGCATGCCAGAAATCGACTACATCGTTTGCGATGACTACGTTATCCCCCCCGATCAAGCACAACACTACGGAGCAAAACCTCTGTATGTCCCCTTTTATCAGGTCAACAACCAACTGCGAGCCCCGGCGCAAATACCAACTCGGGCATCCCTAGGCCTACCGGAAAGCGCGTTCGTTTACTGCGCAATCAATAACTCTTACAAAATGACCCCTGCAGTTTTTCGTCGGTGGATGACAATCTTGGACCGCACCGAAAATACTGTCCTCTGGATGCTCGCCGAAAACCCACAGGTGGAGACCAATATCCGCAGCGAAGTCAATAAGTACGGCATGTCTCAAGATCGAGTGATTTTTGCCCGCCACGCACAGCCCTCGGAATATCTCGCCCGTTTTGCGTGCGCGGACCTCTACCTAGACGCCTCCCCCTACAACGCGGGCATTACCGGCTCTGACGCCATTTGGATGGGGCTACCCGTGCTGACCTGCCCTGGAAACACCTATGTCTCGCGGATGGCAGCAAGCCTGATGCTAAAACTAGGCCTGCCAGAGTTTGTCTGCAGCACGTGGACAGACTATATCAATAAAGCCGTAGATTTTAGCGTTACGAGAAAAGCAAAAGAAATAATGGAAGAGCGATTTGACCGCAACAGCTTTGTCTTTAACAGTAAATTCTTCATCGAAGCGCTAGAGCGCAAATACATTGAGATCGCCCGATAAAACGCATCACCTGTGAATTGGTGTACGTCCACTCGAACTATGAAACCGCTCACCCTAATTACGCACCACTATAATGGCCATGAACGCGTAATCGACTTGCTTGATCATTTCACTAAATTTTCCAGCAAAGTAACATCAAATATAAAAATAACGGTGGTGGATGACTTCTCTGACCATGCCTCCCAGCTCCCACGCTATCCCCTAGAAATTACGCAGTACCGAATCACCACGGATATCGCTTGGAACCAGCCTGGAGCGCGAAATCTCGGGGTATTTTTGTGTGACACACCATGGGCGCTACTCTTTGATGTGGATCAACGTCCAAGCGAAGAGGGCATCGCTTATATCCTTGAACATCTTAATCGCCTAGAACCAGACACGATTTATTCTTTCCTGGTAAAAAACTACTTCGATGCAAACGACAACTGCCCACTAGATATCCACCCCAATACCCTACTCGTCCCGGTAGCTAACTTCAAGGTTTTTGGAATGTACGATGAAGACTTTGCAGGCAATTACGCTCACGAAGATCTTTATTTGGCCGTAATGTGGGAAGCCCGCGGCGGCAAACGCAAAGTCTTAGGCAAAACACCTCTATTTGTCGACATCGGGCATAAGACGAGCACACTCGAGCGCAATATTGAGCCCAATAAGACGATGGCACACCAAAAGATTATAAATGGCTGCCAACGACCGAAGAGCTTTCTGCGCTTTGACTGGGCCAAGGTAGAGACCCATGAATGACTACAAACGAGACTTTCTCGCACGCTTTGACGGCCTTCAATCGAATGTCATATTTTGTATGTGGGCCGGTCAAAACGAAATGTCTACCCAACGTATTCAGGCATTATGGAGTATCTATAACAACACGCACTGCCCCATTATGTTCATCAATCATCGGTCAGTACGCGACTGGGAGAAACCAGAAAGCCCCTATCATCCGGCGTTTGACTATCTCTCTCATACCCATCAATCCGATTATATTCGGACCTATCTAATGCATCATTATGGGGGGGGGTGGGCAGACATTAAACAAACTTTCTCCGACTGGCGCCCCTTCTTTGACAAACTAAGGAAATCTGATGCGTTGGCTTTGGGATACCAGGAACTACCCGATGGCATCCCGCACCTAAAAAACGCCCTCGGAGACATGTTACGTCTAAACTATAAGGACAATATTGGCTTATGCGCCTTTATCTTCAAGCGCAATAGCGTCTTCACTCATGAGTGGTTTGAGTTATTGCATAAAAAGCTCGATGAGCTGCTACCGGTGCTGCGCAAACACCCCGCAACGCACCCACAGGATCAATACGGCCTGAGATTACCAAGCGGGCTGCAATCAATGTACCCGATTAACTGGGCTGATATTCTAGGTGAAATATTTCACCCAATCGCTTATAAAAATCGATTGAAAATTATTCAGTCAGACATTGCCCCGCAATTCTATGCATACCGCTAGTTTGGCCGATAGGCCGTTCATAATCTTCACCCCGAAGAAGTGGGATGGCTCTGCCGGTGTCTACGCCTTACATGCACTCGGTAATAATCTATTGAAACTGGGTTGCGATGTTTACTATATTTTTTATGACATAGCCGGTCATCCACCCGTCACTGACGAGCAAGAGGCCGACTACTTCTACCCGAATCACAGTCACAATAAAACTGCTTGGGAAGAGCGCCGCGGGCGACTACCCAGCCTTCAGAGGGCAATAGTTGTATATCCGGAATCCATACCAGACAATCCGTTAAATGCTGTAAATGTTGTTCGCTACGTAATGAATTACCCCGAAAAGAACATGTATCCAATGCGCCCTGGGCCTGACGATTTCTTTCTTACCTATTTCAAAGAGTACTATCCAATATCGCATTTCGAGCTCCCAATTCTCCGGCTACACGAAGAACTCTTAAAGAGGGTAGATGGCAGGCCAAGCGAGAGCCGGGATATTAACTGTACTTACATAGGAAAAGGCGTGAAGATTCCCGGCGCTTATTTCTTGCCCGATACAGTTCCTATACTCAGAGATGTGCCGAGCACGAAGTCCGAGCTCTTCGATATGCTTTCTAGAACTAACTACTTCTTTAGTTGGGACCCGATGACGGCCCTAAACGCAGAGGCACTGGTCTGCGGCGCCTTACCGGTGATAATAAGAACACAACCCTACTTCTCTGATCAATTACCAATCTACAGCCGTCTCGGGCCCATGCCGCACGCCCGAATTACATTTGACGCCTACACAGCTCCAAAAATTGTTTTCGACCAGGCCCTATATCCTAAGCAGCGCAGAGTATTTATAGAGAATTTTCTTATTCTGCACAATCAGGAGCTTCAACTGACGCGAGATTTTCTAAGCAGTTGCTCCTCATATTTCTCAGTAAAAAATATTAAAATAGCAGCATCTTAGTGTTACCGTATCATAATAAGATATGATTGTTATACAACCTAACCGATAACAAAGTTAGCGAACTAACAACGGAAGATATAAGATTCCTAAGCAATTATTCAATCAGTCGCTGAGTTTTTGAACATACAACTGATAGAGGGGGGCACTGAGTACCTTTATCTTTCTGCAATAAATATTGGTAAATGCGTCAATCGCAAATTTGGGGCAGCGCACTGGATCCGTACCATATGGTAGCGCCTCTTGCCAGAGATAATCGTCAAACGCCAGAACTCCGTTTTTCCTTAATAATCGAAAGCTCAGAATTGCGTCACACAGAACATCCGGCGCTTGATGTGACCCATCTATGTAAATAAAGTCAAAGTATCCTTGCTTTCCATCAGCGATAAGCCTCGACAGTACCGAATCACTTCGACTTTTGCAAATAATCATTTTTACTTCGTGCGGCACCTCGCTTCCCGCCAACTGTATATTGTGATGAAATCGTTTTTCCACCTCAGACATGTCCACCTGCGCTGATCCGCCTTTGTCGTGCTCTACACCACCTTCCCAAGTATCTACACAATACATCTCAATACTTTTCTGTGATGCCAGCGACCGGATGAGATAGCATGTGCTTGCACCCTCGTAAGATCCTATTTCTAGAATGCGGGTCGGACTCATCTGGGGTATCAATATGTCCCAGAAACCTCGAGCGGCCTCTTCAAACCAACTATTTGTAAACTGATAACTTAAGTTTTCCATTCGATGAGCTCCACTGCACCGTATTTATTTTTCTATCGCGATCAAGCCCGAGATTGCAAAGTCTTACTTACTACTTCCGCTTCCAATTAAATCTCAGAATTGATGATGAATTTTTAAAATTAGGCACGCTAAGTTTTTGAACAATCAAATTATAGTTTCGCTCAGTATTCCGATCCAAGTCAGTTGTACCGAAATCTTTTTGTTCAGAAACTATTTTGTCCACAAATGCAATTCTACCCCCGTTTTGTTGCCAGACTCTTGGCAGGTAAAGGTCTTCATACCCGTAATATCCTGCAAAATCTTCATCGTACATACCCAGATTCTTAAAGTCCGATAGTCTTGCAAAAAAAGAATTTGGATGATGATCAAGCGGCTTATTGTTTTGACTATCAATTAAGCTTTTGATGCGAAAATAGTTTAGTGTTTTCGGTTCTACCAAGGCACTTTGTTCGACTAAAGTAGCAATGAAATCGGTATAGACAAGTTGATCAATGTCTATGATCAAAATAATCTCTGCAGAAGCATTAAATACGCCGAGGTTGCGGGCGCCCGCCTGATTCCAGGGTATATCGTCCGTCACTCGGAATAGCTTGATATCTAGATCGGATTTCGGAAGTTCATATTCAACATCAGAATAATCATCGACTAGAATAATCTCAATACGCTGCTTTATCTCCCCGGGAAAATAATCCCAGTGCGCTATCTGCTCGTCAACCCGATGGTGATGATTATAGAAGTGAGAGACTATGCTGAGCGTCTTCATTACGTTTATTCCTTTATACACTCAACGCAGAAACTTTCTAGACACCTCAGTCCATCGTATGGCTCTATTTGAGCTATCTCGCTTATAGAACTCTCTTGCCACATTACCCGGTTTACAACACCAAACCCAATCTTTTTTAATACATCACACAGCATCTCGAAATCCCAGCCGCATTTATGTCCGTGATTATGTAGCATGCCCATGAAAATTGCAGCTTTAGTCCCGTAGAGATGGTTGTCTCCCCGTAGTCCGTATTCCAAGTACTTATCAAACAGAAGTTTGTTGCCATTGCTGTAAGCATTAATCCAGAGCTCCAGATCGGGAACGACCGCCCGATGTATTCCCCCGGGTTTGAGCACTCTGAAACACTCGCCGAGGAATACCCATGCCTCTTTATACGACAGATGCTCAAGAAAATGCGAGTGATAAACAATATCTAACGAATTATCTGCAGCCGGAATACCCTTAGAGAGGTCATGGTTCAAGAGCAACGTGCCCGTTTCGCCATTTGGATCTTTGTAGATCGCTCCACTACTTAATTGCTCCCAGTAGCTTACATTCAGATAATTCGGGAAAAACTTATTTCCACACCCGAGATTCATCTTTGTATAGGTACGACCGTCGACGCTAATGCTCATACTATTCTCCGAATATTTCTATTTTGATTCTGCTTTCACACTTCATAAACTCCTAGGATGCAAGGCCAACGCTTTACGATCAAACGGCGGTACACTTACGTGGCGATATCTTCCCGGGTACCCGCGCCCACGAATGCGTGCGGTATAAAGATCCTCCTCCGCATTCTTGGCCATACCCACTCTCTAAATAATGCATAGTGAGCAAGAGTTGTGCCAGATGAGGTCGGTCGCCCGGATGCCCGGGACGCGTAACTCAAGGAGTAATACGAGGGGCCGGATTGCGAGCGAAGAGACCTTATTTGAATATAGCCAGCAAATTATGCCGAGCAAAACGGCAGAAATTGCCATTATGTTTCGTGGCACAAGCGCGAACCCAACATAACTAATTTCACATTTTGAACTGATTAAAACTTTTAAGGCCCAACTTCATGTGAATCGCTACTAAAACACTAGACACTTTCCAGCCTAAAATTTTAGGCAACAAGGAGAGTGTGATGGGCAAGGGTCAGCGGTTTACCGAGGAGTTCCGGGTTGAGGCGGTCAAGCAGGTTACGGAGCGTGGTTTTGCGGTCAAAGATGTCAGCAAGCGGCTTGGGGTCAGTCCTTACAGCCTGTATCAGTGGATTAAGCGGTACGGGATTCCAATAGAGGAACGGCTAGCCAAGGAAGACCAGGCCGGACGGATCAAAAAGCTAGAAGCGGAGCTGCGGCGTGTCACTGAGGAGCGTGACATATTAAAAAAAGCCGCGGCGTACTTCGCGAAGCAGTCAGGGTGAGGTACGCCTTCATTAAAGATCATACTCAAGAGCACCCGGTTCGATTGATGTGTCAGGTTCTGGATGTCCACCCCAGCGGGTTTTACGCGTGGTGCGCCAATCCGTTTGACCTGTCCTGGGATTTTCGGACCAAGGTGATTTAGAGACAATGGCTCCTCGAACCTGAGGAGCAGTGATGAAGCGAGCGAGGTTTACGGACGAGCAGATCGTTCGGATATTGCAGGAGGCCGACCGGGCCCCCGTGGCGGAGGTGGC
>JACCDP011477067.1_pt1 | contig 16300 bp, 13 predicted proteins | sample 7445841 | NCBI WGS metagenome assembly JACCDP01 (sample SAMN15323441, study PRJNA562643) | freshwater metagenome | isolation source: river surface water | place: USA:Blue River Watershed | collected 2017-08-17 | reverse complement strand
TGTCGTAAAACCTCAGTTGTGCGGTTGGTATAATTCGGTCGTTTTTTGATTCCTTCGGCTGCCTCTCTGTTGAGGGTAGTAAGGTGTTTGCAATTGAGGTGATTGTTGAGGTCGGTAGCAGAGAAGAAGAAATTTTTATTGATGCGCCTCATTGCGTAATTTAAATTTTGGTGTTTTTTGAAAACTGTGCAGTTGATTGAATTTACAAAATAATTTGGGCACTGATCAAAGAAAAGAAATTAACTTGAGGCAAACACCACTGTTCCAAAACAAAAGAAAAGAAGATGAAATCAGTTTCCCTTAAACGCAAACTCAAAGCTTATACTGGTATTCCGGAAGAGCTGGGCATCAGAATTCACCGATCGATCAGCTGGTTACAATGTGCCGAACAACAAGAAAAAGATCCTGACATCATGTTCATTACACAATGGATAGCCTTTAATGCCTGCTATGCAATGGACATGAACAGTCAGTCAACCAAAACCGAAAGGGAAAAGTTCAAAGGATTCATCGGTACCTTGGTTAGGCTTGATCACGAGAAGCGGATCTTCAATATACTCTGGCAGAAATTCTCTGGTCCGGTGAAAATATTGATTGAAAATGAATATGTATTCCGCGGGTTCTGGGATTTTCAGCGTGGCGATACAAATGAATGGCGAAAGGCCTTTGACAAATCAAACGAGGATGCGATGCGGTACATGTCGGCGAACAATGTGGGTGGAGTTTTAGAAATCCTGCTGGACAGGCTCTATATTTTGCGCAATCAACTCATGCATGGTGGGGCAACCTATAAAAGCAAACTCAACAGGAGATCCGTGAAAGATGGAAGCCGTATTCTGGAAATGCTCATTCCCATCATCATTGAGATCATCCTGGAAAATCCGGAAGAAGATTGGGGGAAATTGTTGTTTCCGGTGGTAAAATGATTGGAAGCGAAAGAGAATGTTATTCCTTATTCGAGGAATAAATAGTTATAAAATGCTCAATTCCAGGGGGCCAGAGGTTAAGCTGCCCAAATCCACTATTTGTCCAGATGGAAATTCTAATCCTTCTTACTCTTCCTCCTATACTTCCCTCGCGTTTGATAATAATAGCGCGAACGGTTCTGGCTTTTGTCTGCATTTTTACTGGTGTTGACCGCCCGGCGTACATGGCCCTTTCGAAACTTCCCCTTGTAGTCGATGGAAGGTTTAACATATACCGACTTACTGCCACTGTCATTACCCGAGCAAGCGCTGAAAAATAGGGCCATGGCAATCAACAAAAGCGGAATGCCCATCACCCAGATCAGTGTAAGCATACAACCCCGGCTGGTTCTGTTGTAAACCCTGTTGTACATGGCACGCTTGGGATTGGTGATCCAACCCATTCCTCTCGGGGCCTTCAAGCCCAGGTTGTGCCGTATGATGCGTTTCACCGACGTGCGTGCAGCGATGCGTTTGGTGATGGATGGAATGCGGAAGCCGAATTTCATGGTGTTGATCTGTTAGCGATTAAAAATACAAAGTTTAACCAACGGCCAACTTCGCAGATTCTTTCCATAAATAATTGGGAATAGGTTCACTCAATTGCCAGTTGATGCTCATTGGTTTAGATCCGTAGTAATCCTTCAGCTTTCCGTCACCCACAAAAACATACCCCATGGTGTTACCATATTGATCAGTGGATTTTTCCCTAATGAAAAGTAAAATATGCTTATTGGATGCTTCATGCGAGATGTAAGACATGCCCTTTGAGCTTTCTGGACTGGTTGCATTTTGACTCTGCCAGTGAAACAAGGTATCACTCACGGCATAGTCATTGTACATAGTGGTTGGAGAAAAATCCTCTTCTGACTTTATGAGATCAATAAAGAGCAGTTCGGTATTGAGTTCTTTGTTATTGGCTACACCCTCTCGATTGGATGCTTTCTTATCAAAACTGCTGAAGGCAAAGGCTGTCAATATTTGTTCCCGAGTATATCTTGCATGAAGCTTGAGTGGTTGTGGATATGGCAAGTCAATCTCCTTTTCAATAAAATCGATTTTATCCAAGAGGAACTCCATCACTTCGATAATTTCTTGAACCAATTGAGGATTTTTCCCAATTGCATTGATGCTTTCTTCCAATGAATCAAATCCTCCAGGGTTCTGCCAAATGTCATAATGCAACATCAATAACATGATCTCTTCTTCTTTGCTAATGGGAGCAGTAGGATATTTGAAGTTGTTTTTTGCTAGTTTAAGGATAAATCTAAAATAATTGTTGCAGGATGTAGACAACCATTTATTGCCAATTGCTCTTGTGATTTCTTTTTCGTTGATACCATCAAGTGAATTTAATTTTCCAGCCTCTTGGCATAGTCTTTTCCATGAACCTCTTTTGTAAATGGCTTGGATAGGTATATTATAGTGATGCAAGAAATTACTGAGGGTCAGGGGCAATACAGATTGAAATTCAAAATTCCGGATTTTCTGAATCAGCTGGTTTCGGTTCAGACTGGTGGCAGATTTGATATTTTCTAAGATAAATTCCTTTGCCTTTCTTTCAAGGATGATAGAGCAACCCAATGGGAGGTGTGGAAAATCATCCTCAACCTCTTTTAAAACCGGTGTCGCTGTTTTTCCTATCAGCGCCCTGAACTTGTGCTCGAAATCATACTCGGGTCTGGCATTACCCACAAAGTCCAATACCGTAAGGTTTTCTTTCCCTTCTGCAAGGCGAAGACCCCTTCCAAGCTGTTGCAAGAAAATGGTAAGACTTTCTGTAGGTCTTAGGAACAATACGGTGTCTATCTCTGGAATATCGACACCCTCATTGAAAATATCGACCACAAAAAGATAGTTAATCTCTTTTTGCTTAAAGCGTCTTCTTTTATCTTCTCGTTCATGTGAATTGGTGCTAGCCAGGTATTCTGCTTTTAATCCAGCAAGGATGAATTTCTGTACCATGAATCGGGCATGTTCAATCGATACACAGAAGCAAAGGGCCCTTACTTCTTGTATGTCCTTGACATACTTATTCAATCCCTTTAAAACATCTTTTACCCGTCCGTCGTTTGCCGTATAAATTGAAGTAAGTTCACTGGCTACATACCGCCCCTTCTCCCAGCGAATATTTTTAAGATCAACATTGTCAGTTATGCCAAAATATTGAAATGGACTAAGAAGCTTCCTGTTCAATGCTTCAGGTAGCCTAATTTCAGCAGCAATTCTTCCTCCAAAATCTTCCAAAATATCTCCACCATCCATGCGCTCAGGAGTAGCAGTAAGTCCAAGTAAAATACTCGGTTCAAAATGACGTATAATGGGACGATAACTGTTTGCGGTGATATGATGCACTTCATCGATGATGATAAAATCATAATAAGTTGCAGACAGAGAAAGTGAGCCAATGCGGTTGCTCAGTGTTTGAACAGATGCAAAAACATGCTCAAATCGAGAAGGCTCTTCGCCATCCACCCATAATTCCCCAAAATTATTGTCTTTCAAGATACCTTGAAAAGTAGCCCTGGCTTGTTGCAGGATCTCTTTTCGATGTGCTACAAACAACAGACGCGCAGTGGGCTTGTCTTTGACAAATGCTTTGTAATCAAATGCAGAAATGACTGTTTTACCAGTCCCTGTAGCCGCTACAACCAAATTTTTGTATCTTTTGTGAATAGTTCTTTCGGCCAAAAGCTTTTCCAATATTTCATTCTGGTATGGGAATGGTTTAATGTCAAAGTAGCTGGTATTGAGTTCATATCCCTTAGATATTTTACCTTGACTCAATGATGTTTTCAGTTTTTCTCCGTGCAATGCGGTATCAAAAGTTTCAAAATCATTGCTCTGCCAGTAGCTCTCGAAAGTTTTTTGAAATTTATCAATGATATGAGAAACTTCTTTGGTTGTAACTTTTAGGTTCCATTCTAAACCATCGGTCAAGGCTGACCTCGAAAAATTTGATGAACCGATATATCCGGTATGAAATCCAGTATTCCTGAAAAAGAGATACGCTTTTGCATGAAGCCTTTCGTTACCAGTATTGTATGAAATGCGTACTTCTGTATTGGGCAAAGATGAAAGCAACTCAATAGCCTTATAATCTGTTGCACCCATATACGTTGTTGTGATTATCCTCAACTTACCGCCAGCTTCAGTAAACTTTCTCAATGCATTCTCCAGGATAATGATTCCTTTCCACTTTATGAATGACACTAATAAATCGATCCTATTTGAAGAAAGAATTTCTTTTTTTAGCTCGCTTTCTAAAGTTGAATCGCTGTTACCACCTGTAAACAACTCGCTATGAGACAACCGTGTGTGGGGAGTGATTTCTTTTAGGTGAAGATCGAGATCGCTAAAGTGCGCATCAACTTTTTCAAATACTGCCTTTAGGATTCTCCCCTCTGTCGCAATGATATCTTGATTGAACTCTTCCCTCTTGATTTCATCGCTTAAAAAATTAATAATCTTGTTGGAAATTTCAATTTGTTGTTCAAGGATATTATCGCCTTTCAGGGTATTGAGTGCATACTTGATCGTTTGAGAAAGTCGAAGGGTTAGCAACTCCGATGCTTCAGATTTATCAATATGAACCTCCTTGATGTAAAATTTATCCGGATCCAATTGCTCGATCTTATTTTTGACCAGTTTCGTAACAATTTCTTCGTAGATACCGGATATCATGTTGGGTGTTTAGGTGTATAAATATAGAGTTTTTAGTAATTTAAATTTGGAAGGTATTTTAAAAACATTTTCGTTAAAACATTTACTTTATTAAACGGTAAGGGGTTTGATCTAGAAACCTTTCATTAATATTTGGGGATAACGTTTTTGGGCTTGGCGAAAGTGGCGATTTTCACCACAAATGTTAATACGAAGAACGAATGTTTATGCCACCACAAAACTTTCATACGAAGCACTGAACCGCTAATTTCTTGTAGGTGCTGTTATAGGATGGCGTTCTTGTCTTTCGTGAGTTACAACCATTTTTATGTCGTCCATTTGTGTTATTTGTCGAGTGCTTTCTTGCCTGGCTTGTATGTCGGGTGTTTTATTTTTTTGAAGCGTTGGAAAAAAAATTTTGAAATTCTTTCTTGGGTCCGGGAGGTGGAAGCTCTTTTGCAATTTTTGGACTGTGCGTTGCCTTGTGTGAATTACAAATGTGCTTACACCTGTGCATTTGCTATATCTTTGTAACTCGAATTTCTCCATAATTCTTTCTTTCAGGTGATGTATAGTAAATCCCAGTCAAGCTTTTTTTTTCTTTGTTCATTGTCAAGCGGGTTAGGCCTCTATGTATTGTCAAGTTAGGGTCTGCAACTTTTCGATGGTCATTTATGAATTCGTAAATCAACAAAGGTCCGTCTGGTTCGTCAACGATTAATGCTGCCATTTCGCTCTTAGAAGTAGATTGACTTGTATGCAAACTGATTTTGATTTTTGTAAGTGTCTGCTTGATTTTGATTTCAATTTTAGTTGGCATTTGTTTGTCGTCTCGTGAGCTTAAGAGTTCACCTTCATACCCTCCGCTGATGTTTGGAGTTTCAAACCAAAAATTACAGTTTGAGAACCACTTCCAAATGTATTTATCAAACAATTGATAAAATATGGCAAAAAAAGCAAGACCTGAGGAGGGAAGGTCCACAATCCAAGAATAAGATTGATAAAAGTCCAAGCTCTTCAAAATACACTCATTTGTGAAGTATCCGCATAGTAAACTTAGTGGGACTATAATCCAATATACTTTTGCTTTGTCATTTATATTTATCGAGTATGGGTGCATTACCAATTGTTCCAAAGCTGTGCTAATTGTTCTAAAAACATGTTTGCATCTGCCTGATTCCAATTTTCCGTTGTGCCACCCCAAAGTGGACGAACACCATTCAGACACATAAAATTGTCTTTCGAATTATTTGACAGGTAGTTGTGGCAGTTAATTATGGTTGTTTGAAAGTTAGTTCCAAATTGATTGTTAGGGATGTTTGAAAGCATACATTCAATAAAATATGATGGAGCAACTGATTTTTGAAATTCGTAATTGTTCACCAAATGATTACGCATATTCTTAAAAATACGAACGGTTGGTTTAAACCATTGGTTTGTTGCCTGGTGCTTCGTTGTGCCGTTGACAGAATGCTTTTTTGGAAAATTATAAATTTTCTGGTGTGTGTTTCTTGTTGTAAAGACTATACCCTTGTGGTGACTATTCGCATTTACAGCTCCATAGTATAGTCTATATTGCGAACAAACCAAAACATCTGCATCAAGTCTATTAGTTGTAGGGTTTATTTTAATAACCTTGTTTTCAAAACTTAAATTATTAGCCCCATAGTAAGCTCTCAAGCAATCATCAACATTGATTCTGAAATCCAAAAGGCCGTATTCTGATGAAGTAAAACCTAATGAATTTTTTTGGTCTTGAGTCAGATTGTTTTGAAAAGATGAAGTTAATTCAACTACAACATCAACATCACTTTCGCCATAAACATTAGTATCATTTATATAAGACCCGTGTAAGTATACATTAAATGTAATCCCTTCAGGAAAACCTGTATAGGTATCTATAGCATTTTTTACCGAATTGCCTGTGTTTGATGATTTCGTTATTGAACCTTGATGGCTCCAAGTATCTAGTTGTGTTTCAGGTATTGCCATATCTTACTTTTTATGCTGCTCTCAGTACCTCTCTCAACATTTTGTATGCACTATGGTTTATGAAACCTTGTACATTTTCCTGTGTAAGTTCGTTGTAATTTTGCGGTGAATGACTGATAATATAATCCGTATAGAGTTTATCCATAATTCCTTTTATTACCAAGTCATACACTTGCTTTTCGTTACCATCTAGGTTGTTCTTGATAGCGGTTTTAACTGCTGTGTCTTGCTGAATTGCTTGCAAATAATTTTCTACAACTGATACGCCTTCGGGTGAAACTCTTTCTTTAAAACGCAAATTGATGGCAATTACAACTTCTTCAACTGATGCCATTGGTCTTACATTGGTTACATTTCCGCCTGTTTGTCCGCCACCACCATTGCCACCTTCATTGTCATCATCACCGCCATCAGGATCTTGAACTCCTTCTGCAATTTTTTCAATGTCGAAAGTTTTAAGTTTTACTTTGGCAATTTCCTCTTCCAAATCTTCGGCACTCATTGTTGGGTCAAGCTTTTTGAAAAGTAGCGAAGCAAAAATATTGAAGTCAATTAGAATTTTGTCTTTGAAACGCAAACGGAACAATGCACGGATAAAACCAAACAAACTCACATAACGAGCTAACAAAGTTCTAAACTCCCTGCGTTTTTCCATATCGCATTTGGCTTCCAATATTCCTTTTACTTGCGTTAGTAAAGCTGATAGCGGTGCAATGTCGTTAGCATTTTCGCTATTGAACAAACGGACACAATTTTCAACATCTTCAAGCGTAAAAATGCAACGCTTCAATAATTCGTCTTTGATTTTGTAAAGGTCATCTGGATTGGCTTCTTTGTGGCTTTCTACATTGTGTTGATACTTGCGGAATGCCTTAATGATTTTGTCATACGAATTGGTAAAATCAACGGTTAATGTGTCGAACTTTTTACCTGGATAAATTCGGTTTAATCGGCTGATGGTTTGCACTGCGTTTCGGTCTTGTAATGCTCTGTCCACAAACATTGTATGCAACATTTTTTCGCTGAAGCCAACTTGAAATTTATTGGCTACAATCAAAAAACGAATGTCATCGCCTTTCTCAAAACAATCTTCAATCTTTACCAACTGCGGATTGTTTGGGCGGTTCATTTCTGTTTCGGAATAAAATTTACTGTTGTAATTGGTTTGCCCTGAAAAGGCTACCAATGTTTTCCATTTAAAACCACGTCTTTGAAGTTCTTGATCCAAAAATAGTTTGTATTTAACGGCACTCAATCGGCTGGAAGTTACAATCATTGATTTTGCTTTGCCTTCAATTTTATCGGCTGTTTTATCTTTGAAAATAGAAACAATGATTTTGCATTTTTCTTTAATTACTTCATCATCTTCAAATGCTTTTAGCTTCAATGCTCGGTAAACCTGCAAAGTTGGGTACTCGTGTTGCTTGTGGTCGTCAGGCAGTTTGTAGTTGAGTTCGTAAAGTGTTTCGTAGGTGATGATGTTTTTTGCAACATCCATAATGTAGCCTTCTCCAATGGCTTCATCCATACTGTACACATCAAAAGGACGACCTTCTCTGCCAAAATGTTGAATGGTTTTGTCGCTTGGTGTGGCTGTTAATGCAATAAAGCAAAGGTTCGGAAATTCCTTTCTCGAAATTTCTTCAATTAATTCTTCCTGCTCGTCTGCTTCCTCTTCTACTTTTTGTTGGGTAGTTAATCCTGAGACTTCATCAAACACATCAACCATTTTTTCGTGCAACTTGCCTTCTTGATTGGTGTGTGCTTCGTCTATAATGAAACAAATCTTTTTGCCCGATTGGTCTGCCAAATCTTTTAAGAAAGAAAATTTATGCAGAATGGTAACGATTACTGGCGAATTAAAGGGGATTTCAGGATTGCGATAATTTTCTAGTCGCTCTCCCAATGCTAAACGAACATCATTACTGGTTTTACAATAACCAACAACGCCTGTTTGCCCAATGGCTTTGATGAAATCTTTGCTTATTTGGTCGTCAAGATTTATTCGGTGTGTAAGGATAATGATATGGTCAAATAACTTTTGGTTTTTGATGTGTAGGTTACGCAGGTTCTGTACCAACCAAACAATGGTATTACTCTTTCCGCTTCCTGCACTGTGCTGAATGAGATAGCGAAGGTTCAGCGATTTCTTTTTGCTGAAAACCTCTGTAATATCATCGTAAATGCGTTTCACACAACGTTGCTGGTGGTAACGTGGGAAAATCCAGTTTTGTGTATTGCCGTATAAGTATCGTTCAATAAAATTCAAAATGCTGTCAGGCATTAAAATTTCATTGTACAAGTATTGTACTGCATAATCATCGCCTCTTATTTTTTCATTAAGCAAGCCTGTGTTGAATTCCCTAAAATCGTCTTTAGTAGGTGGCTTACTGAATGTGGTGGCGATTTTCGCCTTCTCGTCATCCGATGCTATATGCACAAAAGCACGGTGATAAATGGCTCTGTCAATATCTCGCTTGCAATATTGTTTTACGGCATCGTTTACGTTTTGACCTGCAAGGGTGTGTTTTAGTTCTGTGGTAATAATTGCAAAGCCATTCAAACAAATAACAATATCAATGCTTTGGCGGTCGTCTTCTTGTTGCCTTGCATTGGCGGCACTGGTAAAATGATACTGACGAATAACACTGAAAATATTCTTTTTGTATTGTGCTGTCTGTTCTGTATTGTCTGCTCTTTCTGGTTTGAAATACAATAAATCTAAATGGTGCTGGCTGTTAACTTTCAAGCCATCTTTCAGTAATTGAAACAGGGGTTTGCTTTGCAGTTCTTCGCTTATTTTTTTACTCAATTCCTTTTTCCATTCGTAGCTGAGTTCAGATTTTATAGCTTGTAATTTTGCTCTTTGAGTATCTTCCCAAAATTGTTCAAGCCTATCCCAATGAATACAGCTTACCTTATCAACTGTAATTTCACTATCACGGAAAATGCGGTAGCCCCATTTTGTGTCTAACTGATGGCAAAAATGGTCTTCAAAAATGCGTTCCCAATCTTTACGCTGTTGCTTCGACATATGTGATTACTTTTATTTTGCCAGTTACGGCTTCGTATATTTTAATCTTTCTAACCTCTTGAAGTTTTTCAATTTGAGCATCAATATTGTTAATAAGTTTATCAATAGCAGACGTTCTTTTATCTAAGTATTTTGAAATTAATTCTTGCTCTTGCTTAGGTGGTAATATTATTTTCAAATCGCCTAATTTAGTTGAACTAATTGCTGGATAACTAACTCCGTCTGAACTTGCAATTACCCTTTCAACAACAATATGACTTGTCATTTGATAGAATAAATACTTTGCATCAAATAAGTTTTCATAAGCATCGATAACAGCAAATCCAGTTGAAGTAATTAAATTTTCATCAGGATTTTGAACAAATGCAATTGCTCTTAGGTAGGTTCTAACTGTTGAAAGTATGATACTATTATGTTTTGGTTTTCTTCTTGCTCTACTTGGTGCATCAGAAAAAGTCATTTCTTGCAATTCTAAAAACTCTCCATTTGATGTAACATTACCAATGTCAATATATTTTATTTCAAAATCGGGCGAAGTCTTTTCTGAAATTACTTCTTGATTTATATAGGTTACATTTTTGAGTCTATTCGTTTGCCAAAGTTTCGGAATTACCCCCAACCAATCAATGCCACTGTCCTTTAGTTCGGTGCTGGGGTTTAGCCCTTTTGTAACGGCATTGTTTATTTCTATTTGCCGCAGTTCTTTAAGTTTTTCAGCTTGTGCTTTTTTGTTGGCTATGAGGCGGTCAATCTTTTGGGTTTGATCGTCTAAGTAGTTGGCGATGGTGATTTGTTCAGCCGTTGGCGGTAATGAAATATTTTCACTAAAGAAACCAGTATTATCGAGATTTTGAATTCCAGTTGTTTGCTTAATATTCCTAACATTAATGTTGTTGTAATACAAAGCATCGAACAAGTACAATGCAAAATGATTATTTACACTTGGAATAGTTTCAATTTTATTTATAAAATTTGAAGTTACCGCTCTGAAATCTTTATCAAATAACACAGCTTTGCCAACAGGTTGTTGTTCACCACCACCTGATTTTTCGAGAAGTATGTCACCTTGTTTAATTAATCTTCCCTCTAATTGAGAAGCTCTAATATTTCGATAAGTGAATTCTGGATTATCAATAATTCTTGAATTTGTTCTATCAAAATCTGCAACACGCAAAACAATTATATCGTTTTCATCATCTGCTGGTTCATCTCCCCATAATCCGCCAATATCATTTAAAACGATATTCTTTAATCGTTTTAAATGCCAATGATTAGGCACTTCTCCAATCCAATCAATTCCACTTGGTTTATATATTTCGTACTTACTCATAATGTAATTCCTAATTCAAGCATTAAATCGAGGTTTTCTTTTTCTAATTCAGCCATTTCGTTTACTACTTTAGCTTGTTCGCGCAAAGGTTGATAAACATAAAAATGTTTGGTAAACGGAATTTCATAGCCTTTTTCTTCGGCTGTAATTGTCCATTTCTTTTCTACTTCTTTTTTCAAAAAGGCTTCTTTGTCGTCTTTCCAAGGTATGTACTCGTTGTCTTTTACAATCTTGGGAACATTAATTGTTGCTTTTAATCCGAGTTTGTTACCGTCTAAAGTTTTGCGAATTTTAATAGTTGTATCAGCCGTTTTGTTTTTAGTTACCAGTTCGCTTTCGGCATTCAACGTAAAAGTAAATTCGCCTTCTTTGCCTTTTTTATCTTTCAATTCTGCCAATCGTTTTTTGTCATCGGCAGTTTTCACTACTAAAATTTCATCCAGTTTATTTTGAGCAACGGTTACTTCTTTTTCAATGTTTATTGGGTTTCCGTCTTCATCGGTTTCCTCCAAATCCAAAAATACCTTGCGGAATGCAAAATCTTCCAGTTCAAATATTTTACTGTATTGTCCTTCTTTAAAGGATTTATGAATATCAATAATTTGCTTTATCTGGTCGTTGGCTTCAACATAACGTTCGCTTTCTCTGCTTCCTTCTATTCCATTATGTATGCGTCTGCGTTTGTTTCCCAAACTTCGTTTCATTGGCTTCCAAAAATCTACGGCATTAATCAATTGAATTTTGCCTTTACGTTTTTCAGATTTGTTGTTTCGTATCAGCCAAATGTACGTGGCAATCCCTGTGTTATAAAACAATTCGGTTGGAAGGGCTACTATGGTTTCGAGCCAATCGTTTTCCAACACATATTTTCTGATTTCGCTTTCGCCACTTCCTGCATCACCACTAAACAAAGGCGAACCGTTATGTACAATAGCAATGGCAGAACCGCCCAATTCGGCAGGTTTCATTTTGCTGATCATATGCAATGTAAAGAGCAATTGTCCGTCACTGCTTCGGGGTTGCCCCACATCGAAACGGCCATTGCTGGCAGCAATTACTTTCTTTTGTGTTTTTTTCCAACTCTTACCGTAAGGCGGATTAGAAAGCATAAAGTCGAATTGTTCGCCTGCTGCTCCATCTTCGTAAAGTGTGTCGCCTTTGGTAATGAATGCCGTTTCGCCTTTCAGTAATAAATCGGCTTGTGCCACCGCCCAAGTTTTATCGTTTACTTCCTGTCCATACATTACCACTTTAGCATTGGGATTTATTTTTTCTTCAATAAATTCCTTTGCTGCCGAAAGCATACCCCCACTCCCACAAGCAGGGTCGTAAATAGTAACCAATTGTCCGTCTTTAATAGCTTTCTCGTCCATATCCAACATATGGGTCATTAGGTCAATTACCTCACGTGGCGTATAGTGTTCTCCTGCTTCGGCATTATTAGCTTCAGAAAATTTGCGAACCAATTCCTCAAACACATAACCCATTTTGATGTTGCTCACTTTTTGTGGGCTAAGGTCAATTTGTGCAAAGTCTTTGATAAGTGTAAAAAGAATTTTTTCCTCAGCCAATTTATTGATGTGAGAACGAATTCCCGAACGGTCAATAATGATTTTGATATTTTCAGTATATCCGTTTAAATAACTAATAAAATTATTCTTGATGCTGCTTTCACCTTCATCAGCCAATGATTGCAATGCATTGTATGTACTGGTATTGTTAAACTTTATTGTTTCTAATACTTTGCTGTTCAATATTTGTGTCTGTATTTCAGCATTCACTTTTGCCAGTTGTCCTTCCATTTGAGTTTTCAACTCTTTGGTTTTGGCAATTAAAACACCTTCAATCCTACGGATAAGCACCATTGGGTAAATAATGTCGGGGTACTCAGTCCGTTGGAAAATGTCTCTCAGCACGTCATTGGCGGTATTCCAAATGAGGGCAACTTCATTTGATATTTCAGTGTCTCTTTTCATTCAATTTTTTGTATTTATTTCAGTTGTCTAAGTTACTATTATAGTTATTACGTTGGCAAAAAATAAAGGGGTCGATACACTAGCACGTTTTGTGTGACTCAAAAATCTTTTTCTGATTATTCTATTAGCTATTACATTTTTTTGTTTGTCCACTTTTTAGTTTGATTCTATATTTCTATAAGTTTGGCCATAACGCTTTGACGCTTGGCAAAGAAGCGGATTTCGAAGCACTAAACTGTTTTCCAGCACTGAACTTGATACGAAGCGCAAAGCTTAATTTAACCGCTTAACCCGTATTTGAACAAACGTATGTTAGCTTGTTACCTTACTTTTTCAAACGAATCACAAATATTTCAAGTCATAACTATGCTTCATAGGATTTGATATTATTTACTTTCAAAAATTCTTTGATAATGTCTGCATGAATACACTGTCCTACATGCAGAAAAGGTTGATTAGTCGCTTTGATAGTTTTTCCTCCCGTTTCATATTCAAAATTTTTCATGTCAAAACCCAGATGCAAATGGTTTGTCATACTTTGCATTCCGCATATAATCCCGTCTTGATTGAACAAAGGTCCACCACTTTGTCCTTTAAGTCCTGGTGAGCTCAATTCAATACCAATAGTTTTTCCAGCATCAATCAGATGTCTTGTAAGCATACCTTCAATTGGGAAACGAGGTGTTCCACTTTGCCCCGTATTTGTCCATTCAATGTTGTCAGTTTGTTCATTATATTGGAAGTTGGTAAACTCGGGAAATGGGTAGCCTAGTCGGCATAAGAATTTCCCTTGCTTTAAAACAGATGTGTCTTTAAGAAAAGTTGCGTGTGATTGGTATGCTGGATTTTTAAAGTTCTCAAAGATTAGTATTGATAAATCGTAAATTGGATGGTTTATCCAACGATATTTAAATGTAGGGTCAGTTGTGCAGTCAATAAATCTTTCAGAGAGCTGAACAATAATATCAGATTTGAACTTGTATTTCGCTTCTAATTCTTTTATTCGCTTGTTATATTTATTGTTCTTCCCTATCGTTGCTTTCTCTTTTGTAAAGTTATCGTAATGGGAGTTTATATAAGCACGATTACCAATTATGTCTATTACATGCTTACATGTAATGGCACAACCAAGCTCGTTCACAAAAAAAAGTGTTGCTGCTCCGGGGCTAACAATTTTCTCATTGTAGTTCCTTGAAATGGTGTGAATCGGTCTGGTATATTGTCCGACTTCTTCTATTGCTTTTACAAACATATCAGTTAGTTTTAAGTTAAACGTTTCAAGTTTGCAGTTTCCACTTGAGGTTGCAGCTAACTCATAAATTTACGCACCTCTCTCTTCTAGCCAATAAAATTTTATTTTTTACTTACTTGGTCAACCCATTAAATTCCATTTAATTGCACAATTAAAAATCCTTACTTTTCATTCACTTAGGTTGCATCATAAAACAATACTATGCCACCTAGTTTTCAAATTCCCCTCTTCACCTTTAAAACTTTCTGATCTTACCTACACATTTCACTCCTCCCTCACCTCCCCATCATTCTCCACCCTCAATGTAATCCATTCGTAATTGCCTTTATCCACGGCCTTCATGATGCTTTTTTGGATCTTCTTGGATTCTGTGGTTCTTTTCTCACTGTCGAGTAACAGGATGTTTTTCAAACCATCCACATTGCTGTCTTTCATGCCATTGAACACCACATAATCTACAGGATGAAAGATCACTTTCGCATCATCGGGGTTCAGCTTCTGCGGATGAAACACCTTATCCACCTGCTTCACCATCTTGCTGGCCGTTAGCCGTCCCTTATCCCTTGCCTGTGCCTTCAATACCTCCAGTTCCTCTTCAATCTTCTCTTCCTGCAAATCCAACCGTCGTTCTTCCTTCTCTAATTTATCCAGCCAATCCGTTGGCGCCTTTGCCTCCTGATACACCTTGCAATCACTCAATCGGAAAAACTCCCCGCAACAGGTACAGATACCAAAAATCTGGCGCTGGTATTGGAAAAAGAGAAGGGTTTGTTGGTGCATGAAGGGTAGGTTATTGGTTATAGGTTCTGAATTCAACCTTCTTCTCATCTACCACCTGCCTGATCTGTTTCTGGCTTTTCTTCAATCGTGCATCGCCGGTCTTGATATCCGTGAAAATGATTCGCTGCACACTGCCTGTTTTATTGAGTCCCTCAAAAATTACATAATCGATTGGGTCAAACAGACTCCGGCAATCATTCTTGTCGAACCTGAATCCCTGCAACGAAGGCGCCAATCGCTCTAGTATAAAACCGATGTTTACACTCTGGGTAGTAGTTTCTATCTTCTGTGATTTCTTTTGTGCTCGATCCTTCAACTCAAGCTTCCGTTCCTTGTTGAAGTCTTTCTTTTCTTTCAGCAACTCCATCGCCTCTGGCTTAAAATGCTCTGCATCAAACAAGGGCGTTTTGGAAAGGTCCATCTTGCCATTGCAATTAGGGCATTCAGCCTTGAAATTGTTGGATTGTAGAAATTGTATGAGATCCTGAAGGTCTTGGGGCATGATATTGGGTTGGTCATTGAAATTAATATATTTCCACACTTTTTTCAAATATATCTGATTGATAATCAACAATATTAGATGGTCAAACCTCAACCTATTTGAGGATTGATTTGATTTTAACCACCTTTTAATCATTTCAAGGATTTTCATCAACTATCACATGTAATTATTTTTTAATATCAATAATTTAACCCCCTTTTCCAGTATAAAATTATCTGCCTACATACTTTTGAATCATTTCAGCTATTTCATTTTATCCAAATAAGTTGTGGTTCTTCATGTATTTTACCCACGACAATCGCATTTTGTCGATATTTCTTACCAATTAATATTGCGTCATCTAATGCAATTCCCAATATCAAAAAGCTTTTTTCGGGTTGCCAGCTTTGATCAGATCCCACTCCTTCTCCATCAAATAAAATATATTTAGTCAAATCATTTCTCAGCTGATTATTTTTTTCCTCATTAGTTCTATCATCAGTCAACTCTGAATATGGGTTCCAAGCTGTTATGTATGCCCAGGTTATACAATTATTAATTTTTAATAAAAGATCTAATTCCTGATTAACCTGCCCAACCTTTATTGTAATTTTCGGTTCGTAAACATTAAAATCAGTTTCCTTATAGGCTTGAATTAATTCAATCATTGGACTTATTTAATTTTAAGTTAAGCTATTCGGCTAAAAAGGCATTGCTGAATTTGATATCCGATGTTACCTCATCACCTATCCATTCTGGTAAAACATCAATCGTTTGATTTTCGTGTACCAATTCAACCTCAGCAATAATTAGACCCGATAAATTAT
>JACCDP010053139.1_pt1 | contig 16301 bp, 10 predicted proteins | sample 7445841 | NCBI WGS metagenome assembly JACCDP01 (sample SAMN15323441, study PRJNA562643) | freshwater metagenome | isolation source: river surface water | place: USA:Blue River Watershed | collected 2017-08-17 | reverse complement strand
GCAAGTTGAGTGGTATTTGTACCAGCAGTCGCAGTGGGTGCAGTTGGAACACCAGTCAGAGCAGGTGACGCAAGGTTTGCTTTTAATGCAATTGCGCTATTGACCGATGTAAATGACGCATCCACAATAGTCTTGGTTGCTTTTAATTCAATTGCGCTATTGACCGATGTAAATGACGCATCCACAATAGTCTTGGTTGCTTTTAAATCAAGCGCGGTTTGTATTGTAGTTGATATTCCATTTACTGCACTTGCCGGAATAGAATTCGATGGATATTGAGCGTAAAAGTTACCACAAATGTCTACCGCAGAGTTTATTTGAATTGATGAACCGACAACGGTTGTCACAGATGAGGATGAACTTGTGGTTGGAACAGAGTAGACAAATGCTCTGCCAGTATTGGAATTATAGCCTGGGGCTCCAAATACGACAATATTACCAACAGAGTTTAACCTCGTATGGAAACCGGCGTTGCTACCAGATGGACCAATAATATCTTGCCCTATACGGTTCCATCCAACTGGTCCAAATGTAGAAGATGATGTATTCAAATCCTCTGTGGTTTTGTTGATATCATATAAGTATACACGAACACCATTTCCATTTGCTCCTGGCATACCAACTGCCAGAATATTGCCGAGTGAATTTAATGATAGAAAATGTCCAAAATTTTGATTCACTGCGGTTCCCCTAATATCCTGACCAAGACGGTTCCATCCAACAGGACCGAATGTAGACGACGATTGATTTGTATCCGCCACCGTCTTGTTAACATCATATTTATATACACGAACCTGACCGGTGTTAGTGTTTGCAAAGTATCCACCGATAGCAACAATAGTTCCGTCTGAATTTAATGAAACCACGCCTGCGTAGTTTGTAATGCTTGGTTCGCCATCAATATCTTGTCCGAGACGGTTCCATCCGACTGGTCCATACGTAGCAGATGATTGGTCTGTATTAGCGGTAGTCTTATTTACATCATATTTATATACACGAACATGACCACTATTATTATTAGGACCATATGCTCCGATAGCAACAATAGTTCCGTCTGAACTGAGTGCAGTAAAATAACCCGACCAATCGCCTGCGGATTCTCCATCAATATCTTGTCCGAGACGGTTCCATCCAACCGGTCCAAATGTGGAAGACGATTGGTTTGTATTAGCAACCGTTTTATTAGCATCATATTTGTATACACGAACGTGTCCTCTGTTTGCTAGACCATCCGAATTGCCATATGCATCAATCGCAATAATAGTACCATCAGCACTAAGTGATAACGCCCGCCCAGAATAATTATTCACGGCTTCACCGACAATCGTGTCTCCTCGTTGTATCCACGTATTAGTCGCCGTATTATACGAATAAACATAAGTGGCACCCGTATTGCTATTTGCCAGTGAGTGTCCAAATGCAACAACATAACCGTCAGAATTTAATACGATACCTGCTGCAAAACCAGCGGTTGCTAAGGTAGAGTTAATTGTTTGACCGATCTGGTTCCATCCAATTGGTCCATAACTATCAGCAGAAGTTTTATTAACGGCTCGTGTATACACCTTGACGTAACCAAATCCACTGGTTGCCGCAGATGCAACTGCAATAATATTACCTTCAGAATTTATTGCTACGGCGCTACCGGTTCTATTGCTCGTAGCAACCCCATTAAAATCACCGCCGGTTTGAGACCAAGTTGATGTTGGATTAATAGTCACCACACCACTTTGAGTAGAAGTAGTTTGAGTTTGGTTGATTACATTAAACTCCGCTTCTCCGATAACTAATCCATTTGTAAACGTTTTTATTCCGGAAATAGTTTGGTTTGACGAAACGTCTATTGTGTATTCGCCGCCAATAATAGCACTTGCTGGAATAGAACTCGCTGGATATTTTGCATAAAAGTTACCGCAAACATCTACACGACCATTAAAAGAAGCATCACTACTAACCTGCATCTTAGTAGCGTTCACAGTACCAGTAAAAGAAGGGTTTGCATTATTTGCTTTTGCATTTAAGGAAGCATCAACATAAGATAATGTAACACCGTTCATGATAGCAGTTGCTGGAATAGAACTCGCTGGATATTTTGCATAAAAGTTACCGCAAACATCTACACGACCAAAACTGGCATCTCCTTTGACATACAACTTGCTATTTAACGATACGTCTCGCGATACTAGCAAATTGCCATTTAATGATATATCTTTGGTTATAACAACCTCATAATTGTTAATAGTTGTGTTAATAATTGATGTTGCCTGTTGTCTAAACACAGACAAATTTCCGCGTACTGTCAAATCACCAGAAATGTCTAGATTGCGATTAAATGAAACATCTCCGTTAACTGTTAAATCATTATTAAATGAAACATCTCCGCTAGTGACATTTAGTCCATTGCCTGCTATAAGTGTAGTGGTAGAATAATTAGGCACTGATGCAGAAATTTTAAAGTAATTTGTTTTATCATTTCCGGTTCCAGTAGTATATAAGTTCATTTGGATGTTATTACCAGCCACAAAGTTCATAGTATCTAGACCTTGTGCAACTAATCCAGTAATAGACGCATTGCTTGCATCAGTAGGAACCTGTCCGGATAAGTCCCAATATTTAAATGTGCTATTCATTGATACCTTGATTTCTCCCGTATTTAATTCCGTTACGTCAAACCCGGCGTCAGTATCAAAATATACAGCACTTATGTCTGCAAATTTGGTTGAACTAATATCTGTACCAATTATTGTACCGAATGTAATCGGTAATCCAATAGGACCATTAATTGCAGATTTTGGTATGGTATTACTCGGATATTGAGCATATAAGTTTCCACATATATCCATACGACCGTTTATTAATGTATTACCCCCAACAGACATATTCTGATTTATAGATAAGTCTGAGCGTCCAAAAATGGTAGACGAAACATCTAACCCGGTGTGCACTTTAACCGAGTTTTGAGAAGGAATGAGTTCAATCATAGTGTCATTATTCGTGACATTTGTCGCAATATGCTTTGTTTTGTCAGTAAACACATTTAACCGCTCTTGTACATTTTCCGACAAATCTTGTAAGTATATTAACTGAGTGTTGCTAATATCATAATAAGTTTGGTCAGAATTATTGTATATATGGAAATCACTTGAATTTACACTAAATTGTACTCTGGTAGGAATAGTATTGTTGTATAACTTTAATGATAACCCATTACGTATCAAAATATCTCCACTAACATCCACAAAATCACGAAAGTAACTTTGTTTAAACTTGTTTGAATTACTAGATGAGTCTAACCACACACTCATTTATATATCGTGTAGATTTATTTACTTTCACGTTATACGAGAACAACCCTTATTCCGATTATACATGATATTTACCATAAATGCTATCATGTATAATAATATCTTCGTAAGCAAGTTAGAATTGCCATATTTTACCGTCCACATTTAAACCGCCATTTACATCAACTACTTGGTTTGAATACACATTAAATATATTCGGTAGATATCCATAAATAATATTACTACTGCCTGGTATAAAGGGGTCCGATGTACTATTTGTAGTATTATTTACAAGAACAAAATTGTTCATTGTGGTTGGTACGATACTATTGAGTGTTGTATTTTCAATATAATGTCCCACCCCAGAGGAATAAAAATGTTTTGGATTTATTCTGTTCCATGTGATTGAACCGTCTGTTGTGTATATGATAAGAGGATATGTGTTACTACTATTTGTAAAGGTGCCAGTTGCGATACCATTCATCTTATCAATCAGAACAACACTTTTAATTGAGAATGCAGAGTATGTGGTTATGTTATATCCAAGGTATTGATATTTGATACTATCCTGCGAATATGCATTAAAATTATTAATATTCGTTACATTTGACCAATTATTACCATCTTGTGTATACGACATAATAGAGGTTCCTGTCGCCACTACATAACTGGAATCGTATGCGTATACTCTGTTATATGTAGTACCCTGATTTTTATATGATACAGATATTGGTGTGCTAGAACTAAAATTAACCTTTTCAATGCCGTTACCTACAAAATACGCAATATTATTGCTACCATCGCAATGTGCAATATTTAAACACAAAGCATTCATCTCGGAACGAGAGTTTTGCAAATTAGCCGTAGTAATCTCATTAAGATTATAGTAATATATAACTGAATTGTTCGACGTGTTAGTACCACCAATCAGTATTTTATACGAACCGTTACTGAATGCATATACTGTATTAAATTTGATATTGTCGAAACTATAACCGAACCTTATCATAGAGAGTGAATTGTTAATATTTACATAACCTATCCTAGCAGAATTAATTGAACCAATATAAAAAAATTCACTCTCGTTTAATGCATACGCATATAATCTATCATACTGAGTAGTAGTCTGAAACTCGTCTGGTCCGAAGTATGAAGGTATCCAGTTAACTCCTCCATCCACTGTATATATGAAATTATACGCAAAATCATTATTTGCACCACCGGTACGCCGATATGGGGAACCTATAATCACACCAAAATTTGGATTTTGTTTTGAAACGTGTGTAGAGTTTTGTTGAAAATTATTGCGATATCTAATATTCATTTCACTGTTTCCTATACGAGTTGGACCATTTATATCCATGACATACTTGCTCGTTTCAGGAGAATATGTATTAATTCCAACGGAAATTCTCTGCTTACCTACATTATTATTTGCTACAATTACCTGCGCTGGGATATAAGAAGCGTCTGTCGGTGTTATTCCGATTGTTCCCATTGAACGGCTGGTGTCGCGCGGGTATGCTCCGCCACCAATAGAGAACCCTTTTTTGCTGGGATTTACTATATTAATAAATGCGTTTGAACTGTTATCACTCGTTACAATTGTAACTGCATTTCCTGCCTTTACGGTACTTTGTTGATAACAATCCACTAAAAATACCTCCGCGCTATTATCATAAATCGTTATTGTGCCATTTAAGAGGGGTTCATTTGTTGGTCGTTTTGATATGCTAACGATGGAATTAATTTTAGATACGTTTCCAGTCGTGAGTGTCAGGTTATTTGCCGTCTGTAATATGGTATTTGCACCGGTATTCATTGAGATGTCATTATTCGATGTAATAATTGTTTTATTACCAGACGAGAAGGATGTACTAAGATTAGATGAAATATCTGTATTGTTCTTAGAGAAAATAGTCGTATTCGCATTGGACGAAATAGTCGTATTCGTATTAGATGATATGGTCGTTATCGTTTCAGATGATATGGTCGTTGCATTAGACACAATCTGATTGGTTGTTCCTTTGATGGTAAATATTCCATTAGTTGTGTCTGCACGAAGACTTATCGGAGCAGTTGCAGTATTCACATTCACGTTTCCATTATAGAAACCAACGGAGGCAACATTTCCTACGGTATCAACTACAACACCCGAGTTATGTACATTTTGTGCTATAATATTTCTTATCATATTATTACTGTTACGTATAGTTAATACATCGGTTATGGTATTTCCAGTTGTACTACCATCTAAACCGCTGTTCGTCGCCGTATTAGAGACATTTATATCTAGAAAAGTAGTTGGGTTAGTAGTACCAATGCCTAGTTTGCCTAACTTAGAGTTTCCTGCGATAAACGAAATATAATTATTATTCACATCTTTGAATCTATTAAAATATATTTTATCATTTATATATTCGGAATTCTCAACATACAATTCGCCAGAAATGGATACATTTTGTCCTACGTTTATATTCTTCGCTACATTGATATTTTCACCGACAGTCAGTGTACCACCCACACTTGAACTTGTAATCACACGCTGTCTAATGAGAACCTGGTCAGCAACCATCGTGCCAACACCAATACTATTATATTTATCTGAATTGTATATTCCACCATATTTCTTCCACGAATTTGCCATATATATAATCCTTTTATACATTTGGCGCGTATTTTAATTTGCAGATAGTAACGTTTTTATTAGAGTTAATGGTTGTGACTAAAATCGTCAGTTTCATTATCGCGAGGATATGAATGATTTGATGTTTTTGATATCTTCTAACAACTTATCTACAATATTTCTGTAAAACGGACGAAAAGAGTTGCGCTTTGCTTTCATATCGGCGACTGAGAACCAACCAATTTCTATTTTTTCAAATAATCGGGTGTTATTCAGTGTATTCTGGTTCATTCTTTTCCATAAAAAATGGTGGTTATTGTTGTAATATGTGGGCAGGTTCTCATCATAATCTATTAAAAACATATGTACATGGTAATCGTATTCTGTATGAACATATTTGTAAACCCCGCCGTTCTTGTTTATTAATTTGCGTAAGGTGGAACTATCCCCTAAAAAACCGGTTAATTCCTCGGAACCTTCGCGTAGAGCAGCAGTATAAGGGGTTTCACCTTGTTCCATTTTACCTCCAAAATCGGACCAACCTTTTGCGCTATCTTCCAGCGGGTTCTCTTTTCCAAATAAAAAATACAATTGGTTTTTATATATTGCGATTGGCAAAATGCTCCCTGCAACCATTATAACTAATGGATATATAATATTATAATCGGATAATTTTTGTCGTGTTCTCTACTTTTTGTTTTTCGTTACAATATTCTTCTGGCTCCAACGTATCCGTTTTTACAATTGGTAGGGCACGTAGTTTCGGTATATTGTCGTAAAATGCAATCACTTTCGGATTAGCCGCAATCTTTTCACTTTGAAATGCGGATAAATACAGACCATCTAATGATTTAATTCGCGAAAGGGCTACATATGTCTGTCCATATTCAAATATACTCTGTCCGATATCCATCTCCGCCATCGTAAGGGTTGCTCCTTGAATTTTATGTATGGTAAGTGCCCACGCTAAGCTTAATGGATATTGTCCGATGGCAATTCTCGGGTATTCTTCCGATTGCCAGAATTTTGGTTGAATTGTTTTTGTGATACCATTTGAAAATCGTACGACGGGCAATGCCGGGACACACGTTTCTATAATATCTATCACCACTCCCTGAGAACCATTACAAATAGAATTATCCATATCCAGGTTTACCGTACACATCACTGCTGCACCGCGTTTTAAGCGTAATATCTGATTACATTGCAGATTATTTAACATATATTCTATTTCTTGTTCAATCTCCTTTTCAGATAAAGACGCACATTTGCGACTTTCCTCCATATTAAATGGTTTGGAGGTATCCAAATGTGTTGTACAATCGGTTTTGCGTACGACGTTAAATACATATTCTTTTTCGTTAATTTTCTGAAACATCACGGAATTTACATAATCGGTCTTGGACCGTAATGCGAACAATTTGGTCGGAATACATCCATTGTTTGCCTTTTCATCATATTCGCGATGAACATAGCCTTGTAAGATAGCCTTCTTGTCTGCATCAATACTACCTCGGCGAATTTGCTGTAATATATCTATGTACAATGGGTCGCTTTGCCGAAACATCGTTTTTAATTCTATATGATTATGCGGTTTAAACACAGTATTCCATATCGGCGATTCAAAACAGAATTTTTCGGTATCCGGGTCGCCAAATGTACCTACGGGTGGCAATTGGAAGAAATCTCCGGTAAATACAACCTGCATTCCACCAAACGGCATCGGATTATGTTTTGCGCGTCTAGCGATTTCTTCCACGATTTCAAATATTTTCTTTGACAACATACTGACTTCATCTAAAATGAGACCTTGCGCGGACTTCCACGTTTTTAATGCATTTTTATTCTTTAATACGGAAGCGACTACCAATTCATTTGATTGTTTTGCCAACTTAATCCCACTCCACGAATGCAGTGTACGCGCATTGCATTCTAGTAAAATCGCCGCACAACCAGTCATCGCACATACCGGTATATTTTTATTAATAGATTTTGCATAGGAGATTAAATGTTTTACCAAACGGGTTTTACCTGTCCCTCCTGGTCCCGTTATAAACAAGTTTTCGCCTTTAATAAACTGCGTATATGCGTGACGTTGTTCCGGAGATAATTCACTTACATTTAAAGCATATGTGTTTGACGAAGACAAGATTATTCGTTTGGTGTCTGATGCTTCTTTGCATCCGTCCGTATTTTCGTCATATTTAAATTGGTCCAAAGATTTTGCAAATTCGGACATTTGTGATTTGTTATTGAATTTATATTATATATATTATGAATTCAATTTTCTTAATCGTGTTCAACTTCAATACATAATGAATAATCGTATCCATTCAATGAAATCGGATTGCCAATCTCATTTAAAAGTTGAAAGTTTAATTTTTGAAGGTCAACTTTGCCGGAATATTTGCGAATATCGCTTAATAACAAGCCATTTAATTTATTTGCCGGTAATATTGTACCAAAACCATAAGTAGACTTGTCTAGCGTGATACGCGCAATTATATTTTTATTCACTAAACCAGACGATACCGTTGACAAGAATGAATTTTTATTGCCATTATGGAATTCTTCTAGTGCCAGGTATAAATAACGAGGTCCGTTTAAGTCGGTTTTAAATTCCGCATACACAGTATTTTTTATATTGTAATCTACCTTGTGGAAACCCAACATCCATCCTAGTTTTGATTTTACATTATATTTATCAATCACACCCATATCGTTTATCGCGAAATTAAAAGAACAATCTGTGCTTGACGATACACGGACCACTTCTCCGCCGGTACTAGATGAATCTATACTAAATGATAAATCGGAGGTTATACCGTTTACAAGGGTGTTCAACCTCGTTCTCAGCGAAGTAGAGTTGTATTCTCCATCCGGAATAACAATGGTATTTGTCGCTGAACTAGTTCGGACTTGGAAACTATTATTGCCTAGACTGGATGATATGTTGTAAAATGACATAGGCAGTTCTATGCTGGCGATGGAAATACTTTTTACATCGTTAATACGTTCTGGAAGAGTAACATTACAATTTGCGACGGTTAAATAGTTATACTCATCACTAAATCTAGTATCTATGTTAATGAATTTTCGTTTTGTTTGTTTATGTACATTTGTCATGACCATATGACTACCATATTGTGTGGTTTTTGGTTCTAAAAACAAATCATTCTTATCAACATATTGGCTCATTCTGTTATATATTATACAAGGAATAAATAATATATATTTTGCCGTACTGCGAGTAGTACTAATCATCTAAAAATTATAAGTGGATGCTATTTGTTGACTTTTACTCTCGTGAGCGGATGGCGCAGCAGGCGGCGTAGCAGTTGATGCAGCGGGGGCAGCCGGGGCAGCGGGGGCAGCTGGAGGCGTAACCGTAGAAGCGGTCTCCATACCTTCGTACAAACCCATATATCTTAAACCACTCACTATGGTAAACAACAGAACAAGAATAAATATAATTGTCCATATTTTCTTATTTGAGAACAAATCCATCCACATACTGAATATACTATAAATAAGTATGATAAATTATTTACTACCTTTACAACTATCACAATTTGTCGTGTTCTTTGCCCGGTCAAACATACTCGTTTGAAAAAATATTCGTTGTTGGGTATTCGTGGATGGGATATAGTTTATTTCAGACGACGTGTTGTTCGCCCTATTTATCGGTGGTTTATTTGTGCTAAATATCATCTTCATTTACAAAATTGAAGCAATCCAATATATATTTTATGGTATACAAAACTGCATCAAAATGCTAAAAACGGGGGATTATCATAACTGTCAATATTGCAAGAAACAATTTCATCAAAAATTTAATTATGATAGACACGTTTTATGCTGTGAATTTATCTCTAAATCCACCAAAGAACGGGAGAACGATATTGATATTACCCAACAACTACCTACCCAGTTAGAAATGTATCAATTAATGCAACATATGATGATGAGAATACACAAATTAGAAAATGAAAATTTAAAATTGAAACGGTTTAAAAAAAGTAAAATGAGCGCCTTAGATTGGTTGAATGACCCGAACAAATGTCCGCCTCCCACGTTCACCTTTTCAGATTGGATTAGAAACAATATTTTACCAAATGTCAAAGACTATCTTGAAACGGTCTTTCACCAGAACTTACTGACGGGTCTAATCTCTGTATTTGAACAGTCTATTTCGCAATTTAATGTGACAGACCTACCGATTTGCTCGTTTGATAGTAAGTTGTCCGATATTTATGTCTTTAAAAAAAACGAATTGAATGAAAATGAATTGAGGTGGATGAAAATATCTAATACGGACTTGGATAAATATTTACGACGCGTAGCAAACCAATTTACCTATGATTTTAAATCGTGTTGGTACGAACTACATAAGGAGGAAATTGAAACCGATGAAAAATATAGTGAGATGTACATTGATTATTATAAACAAATAATTGGCGGTAAAATGTCAGAAGATACCCTATTTCATAAATTACGACAATACCTTTCATCCCAAGTAAAGCGCAATCTAAAATCCGTTGTAGAATACGATATTGTGTAAAATTGAAACATTTATTTTTTATCTGTATTTATAACATAACAAAATATGACTGATTTAGAGCAATCAATGTCGTCCACACCGAACTATTTGGCGGTACTTAACGCGCACCCTCGCGACAAGGATATTTCCTTTGAAGAAGGTCCGCATATATATACTGTTTGTGGGGACCGCGGAGGATATACATCGGTCACCACGTGGAACCACCATCATTTTAGTGATTTTGATGCGGATGCCACTATTTCAAATATTCTTAGAAGTAAAAAATGGAACACTGACCCCTCCTATAAGTACTACAAAATGACCCGGGAAGAAATCAAAACGATGTGGGATAATAAACGCGACGCCGCGGCGGGGGCTGGAACCAAAATGCATTATGATATTGAATGCTATTATAATAAACTGGACGTTACCAACGATAGTATTGAATATCAATATTTCCAGCGATTTGCATCCGATTATAGCCAACTAAAACCATACCGTACAGAATGGATGGTTTATTATGAAGAATTGAAACTTTCTGGGTCTATTGATATGGTATTTGAGAACCCCGATGGTACTCTTCAAATTTATGATTGGAAACGCTGTCAGGAAATTCAGAACGAAACGGCTTTCGGAAAATATGCAGTGACTAGTTGTATTTCGCATTTACCAGATACCAACTTTTGGCATTATGCATTGCAGTTGAATGTCTACAAGATGATATTAGAACATAAGTATGGTAAAACAGTCACTAAGTTGTGTCTAGTGTGTTTGCATCCAGATAATAGTTATAAAACATATGAACGAATTGAAGTACCCTTTTTGGAAAAAGAAATAAATGAATTAGTCAAAGTTAGATTAGCAGAAGTTGCGGCAATGAAAAAATGAAACAAAACATTCGTAAAGAAACAGCATAAAAATTAATGAATATACTATATAACAATGTTAGGTGTATTTTTTAATGGAAATTATATCGGGTTTAAATATTTTTTACTAGTGAATAGTCCAATATTATTCCATCGTCTATATCGGGCATTCTATCCGAAACCAACTCCGAAACGCGTGACCATTCTTTCTGACACCGATGACTATGTGGAACGAAATTCTACCCAATTTTTAAAATCTTTTGAAATTCATCCTGCGAAGGATGCGAAATTATTAAACACTAATATGAATTCAGAGTTTTATTCCAAAGAAAGTTATCAGACGATAATCAAGACGGAAAATAATCATATTGAACAAGAATGGAAACGACGGATTTTGTTTGAAAACACGCCCCGCGGCAATGTAATTATGTTTTATGACCCATATAAATTGGCGTTTGCATATTATTGTGACACGAATAGTTTGCCTTACCGTGTACTCAACGCAGTTGCAATGAAATATGTTGTCACGTTTCATTGTAGACATTTGTTCGTGGATAATAGTGTTACGACCGCAGAGAATGTCTCTCCGTTAATACAAACTTTATTCGTGGATACACCAGACAAGTCTAAAAACAAAGATTTGTCGGCGGGAATTGATAAGAAAAACGCTGCGTTTGCAAAATTTAAAAAATATGAGGCTTCCAAAGCCGCTGGCAAGGAGAACGATAAAAAATCATCCGTTCATTCTAATCAAAATAAATTTGTTTGTGTTGGAAAGATTATTAATTATAGTTTCATTCAGAAGGTAAAACCGGGCAATCCGACAAACGGTTTTCAGTCTAAATTATTGGATAATTTGTCCGCGGAAACCACCTTGCAAAAGCAAGTACTTAGTTACAAAGATTTCAAGACGCGGGCAAATTAGGTTTATCCGACTGTTTTTTTTTCCATTCAAGAAAGCCGTTCGTTTTTTCGTGTTGATACGTCATTCCTAAATGCGATTTTGCAATATGATACCCCTGTAATTCTTTTGGGCTAAGGCTTGCTAGATACCGGCTCAACTCGTTTTCTTGGTCAGATGGGTTTGACATCGTAAATAATATATTTCATTTCCGATATTATTTACATTCAATTTTTAGTTAAATCCTAAGAAGGGCGTTCTATTCACATTGGTAGGGACATATTTATCGTTACTTGTACACTTGTCGTTTAATTGGAGTAAATACTCACCCGACGAAATGGGTAAATAGTCGCTTTCTGGCTTGGTGAATGAACACACGGGGCGTTTGTAGTTCACGTCATAATTCGCACAATCACCGCGTACAGCGACGAATACATTTTTACAAGATGTGTCATTTGGGTCGTTCGCTTTATTTATTTCGGTGATAGTCTTTTTGGCTAATCTTTGTACATAATCACTTTGCGAATTGCGATTATTATTGTTATCTGGTTTCACTGTGGCATAGGGAGCAGGACGGTTTATCCATCTATATTTGGTACTTAACATACCAGACGTATTGAGAGAGGATTTTTTTACGACGGTTGAGTCTTCAACACTGGTCACTCCTGATTGAACGATGGGTCCAACTGTGAATGTTCCGCAACAACCGCCATGACCTCGTACAGTATTGCCGTTCATTAAGGTTCTCGGTAAAGAACGAGATAAACTTGTTTGTCCTACATACCCTTGGTTGCGATGAGTACCGTTGAGTGAAAAACCCGCCTGACCTACACTCATATTATTGTATTTTGTTTGGGTTTTTCGTTTCAAAGTTGCTATTGACATTTATATATTTATTGTTATATTTTATTTTCTGTGGTTTCTAAGATTTGTACCCGGTCTTCTAGTATTTTTATCGTTTGGTTCAGTTTGGGGATTGTTTCTTGTTTTAGTTGCTGTATTTCGTGTATTAACAGACCGATTAAACTAGTGTAATTCACTGTTTGAGTTGTCTCACCGTCCTTTTCGCCCGATACTAAAAAGGGGAAATGTTCTTGAACTTCGTGCGCAATGAGACCAATATCTTGTTTGTCGGTGACCCTATTGTGATAAGACACAGGTCTTAACTTATCAATCGTAAATGAGCAATCTGATAATGAGGTGACGTAATCTTTGATACGATAATCGGATGATGTCAGAAACGAAGAAGCGGTTACATTGCCTGTCACGCTTACCCATCCTGGTACGCGTATTACTTCGGTTGCAGTACCTAGCGTGATTTGATTGGATGCAGTGATTTTGGCGTTGGCGCCGATAGCGGTGGAACTTGACCACGTTGTCCCGCTAGTATCTGTGTTGGAACCTAAGAATGTATTAAATGTACCGGTTGTATTATTATATCCTGCTCGGTATCCATCCGCCGTATTATAATTGCCCGTTGTGTTATACATTAACGCTTGGGTCCCATTCGCCGTATTCTGTTCGCCCGTTGTGTTAGCCCCTAACGTCTCGGTTCCATTCGCAACATTCCAATTGCCCGTTGTGTTACCCCCTAACGCATGGGCTCCATTCGCCGTATTATAAACGCCCGTTGTGTTATATCTTAACGCTGAGTACCCATTCGCCGTATTATTATTGCCTATTGTGTTCTCTCTTAACGCTGAGAAACCATTCGCAACATTCTGAACGCCCATTGTGTTTTTGTATAACGCAAAGTATCCATTCGCAACATTCCAACTGCCCGATGTGTTAGCAGATAACGCTTGGTATCCATTCGCAACATTCCAATTGCCCGATGTGTTAGACATTAACGCTTGGTATCCATTCGCAACATTCTGTTCGCCCGTTGTGTTAGACATTAACGCTTGGTAACCAAATGCAGAGTTCTGTCCGGTGCCGGTATTAGTTGCTTGTAATGCCTGGAATCCAACCGCACTGTTACTGCTTAGATTGCCTCCACCACGTCCAACTGTAAGCGCGTTAAGAGTTCCCAATATATTCACATTTGTCGCCGCAACTCCCAGCGTGATTTGATTGGATGCGGTAATCTTGGCGTTGGCGCCGATTGCGGTTGAACTTGTCCACGTCGCACTGGTACCAGAAACATCTGTGTTAGCGCCTAAGAATGTATTATATAAAGCAGTTGTATTATTATATCCTGCTCGGTATCCACTCGCAACATTCAGACTGCCTGTTGTGTTATTATATAACGCTTCGCGTCCATTCGCGCTATTATTACCCCCCGTTGTGTTAGAATATAACGCTTGGTATCCATTCGCATTATTCATAAAGCCCGTTGTGTTAGAATATAACGCTGACATTCCACTCGCCGTATTAGAACTGCCCGTTGTGTTAGAATATAACGCATAGTTTCCATTCGCCGTATTAAAACTTCCCGTGTTAGAATATAACGCTTGGTATCCATTCGCAACATTATCAGTACCCGTTGTGTTCAAATATAACGATTGTAATCCATTCGCCGTATTATAATAGCCCGTTGTGTTATACATTAACGCATATGCTCCATTCGCCGTATTATAATAGCCCGTTGTGTTATACATTAACGCTCGGTATCCATTCGCCGTATTCTCACTGGCGGTTGTGTTAGCTCTTAACGCTTGGGCTCCATTCGCAACATTCCGATTGCCCGTTGTGTTCAAAAATAACGCTTGGCGTCCATTCGCAACATTATCAGTACCCGTTGTGTTAGATTGTAACGTGGAGGCTCCATTAGCCGTATTCTGACTGCCCGTTGTGTTAGCATATAACGCTGCGGATCCATTCGCCATATTCTCAACGCCGGTTGTGTTTGCGGTTAACGTATACATTCCATTCGCCGTATTATAATTGCCCGATGTGTTATTTCTTAACGCCCAGTATCCATTTGCCGTATTCTGAGTGCCAGTTGTGTTAGAATATAACGCTTGGTAACCAAATGCAGAGTTATATCCGTCGCCGGCATTAGTTGCTTGTAATGCTTGGTATCCAACCGCACTGTTAGTGCTTAGATTGCCTCCACCACGACCAACCGTCAGAGTATTCACACAAATATCCGTGGCGAAGGTACTGCTACTTCCGCCTACTCCCCCGATGATAGCACTTGATGGAATAGACGATGCTGGATATTGGGCATAGAAGTTTCCGCAGATATCAACGCGACCATTGAAGGATGCGTCGCCAACCACGGATAATTTTCCTGGAATGCGAACTACTTCTGATGCAGTTCCCAGCGTGATTTGATTGGATGCAGTGATTTTGGCGTTGGAACCAATTGCAGTAGAACTTGTCCACGAATTGTTGCTACTATCTACGTCTGTATTGGCACCCAAGAATGTATTATATGTACCAGTTTTATTAAATTGTCCTGCATTGTCACCAATAGCAGTATTCTCAATGCCAGTCGTATTATAATATAACGCATTCATTCCATTCGCCGTATTCTGACCGCCCGTTGTGTTTTGATTTAACGCTGCGGTTCCATTCGCCGTATTATTATTGCCTGTTGTGTTTAACCTTAACGCGTTGTAACCATTCGCAACATTATAACTGCCCGTTGAGTTATATAATAACGCAAAGACACCATTCGCCGTATTCTCACTGCCCGTTGTGTTATAATATAACGCATAGGCTCCATTTGCCGAATTAGAAGTGCCCGTTGTGTTAGAATATAACGCATATGCTCCATTCGCAACATTATAAGCCCCCGTTGTGTTTAGTCTTAACGCTTGGTTTCCATTCGCCGTATTCATAGTGCCCGTTGTGTTTTCATATAACGCTGCGAAACCATTCGCAGTATTCTCGCTGCTGGTTGTGTTATAATATAACGCAAAGGATCCATTCGCGCTATTCTGAAAGCCGGTAGTGTTAGAAGATAACGCATAGGCTCCATTCGCCGCATTATTATTGCCCGTTGTGTTTTGATTTAACGCTGCGTATCCATTCGCCGTATTATTATTGCCCGTTGTGTTATTTCTTAACGCATTAGTGCCAATCGCCGAATTAAAATTGCCCGTTGTGTTATAATATAACGCTCCGTATCCATTCG
>JACCDP010135896.1_pt1 | contig 16305 bp, 11 predicted proteins | sample 7445841 | NCBI WGS metagenome assembly JACCDP01 (sample SAMN15323441, study PRJNA562643) | freshwater metagenome | isolation source: river surface water | place: USA:Blue River Watershed | collected 2017-08-17 | reverse complement strand
ATGCTTCGGGCCGCCTTCTTGGCCATCTGCGCCACCCGCTCCCGCGGGGCCATCGGAAAGCCCAGTCGCGCGCGGCTGTCGTAGTAGCTCTGGGCCACGCTGCGGGCCAGGTTGCGGATACGGCCAATGTAGGCAGCGCGTTCGGTCACACTGATGGCGCCGCGCGCATCGAGCAGGTTAAAGCTGTGGGCCGCCTTGAGCACCTGCTCGTAGGCCGGCAAGGCCAGGGCCTGCTCCATCAGGTGCTTGGCCTGCTTTTCATGCGAAGCAAATGCGGTGAACAGAAATGAGGCGTCGCTGTGCTCAAAGTTGTAGGCCGACTGCTCCTGCTCGTTCTGGAGGTAGACATCCCCGTAGCTCAGGCTGTCGGTCCACTTGAGCTTGTAGACGTTGTCCACCCCTTGCAGGTACATGGCCAGCCGCTCCAGGCCATAGGTGATCTCGCCAGTGATGGGCCGGCAGTCGATGCCGCCGACCTGCTGGAAGTAGGTGAACTGGGTTACCTCCATGCCGTTGAGCCAGACCTCCCAGCCCAGGCCCCAGGCGCCCAGCGTGGGGTTCTCCCAATCGTCCTCAACAAATCGAATGTCGTTCTTCTTCAAATCAAAGCCCAGAGCCTCGAGCGATCCGAGGTAAAGCTCCAGGATGTTGGCTGGCGCCGGCTTGAGCACCACCTGATACTGGTAGTAATGCTGCAGGCGGTTGGGGTTCTCGCCATAGCGGCCGTCCTTGGGGCGGCGGCTGGGCTGCACATAGGCGGCCTTCCACGGCTCGGGGCCGATGGCACGTAAGAAGGTGGCGGTGTGGCTGGTGCCGGCGCCGACCTCCATGTCATACGGCTGCAACAGGGCGCAGCCCTGCGCGTCCCAATAGGACTGCAGTTGCAGGATGATTTGCTGGAAGGTGAGCATGGTGGGCGAGAGCCGGGCTGTGGGCGAAGCGGGCTTTGGACGGACCCGCGCAAACGAGCGCCCGCCAGAGCAAACCCGGCATTTTACTGAGGTGACCTGCCGCCCCAGGGGGCCAAGCGCCGCAGTCGGTCCGGAAATTCAGATATCCTTGAGCGCCTCGCAACTACCGAACACCCTAGTGTCCGATTCCCACCCCAGGCCGGCCCGGCCTGAAGACAAGCGTGGCTTCCTGCAAAAGCTGGTCGAGATGCTCCATCCCGGCCCTGACTCCAAAGCTGAACTGATCGAAACCCTGGCCGAGGCCGAGGAAAACGACATCATCGGCCCGCAAAGCCGGGAAATGCTCGAAGGCGTGCTGCGCATGGCCGACCTGACGGCGGGCGACGTGATGGTGGCCGCCCCCCGGATGGACCTGATCGACATCGATGCGCCCTACGAAGACCTGCTGCATCTGGTGATCGAGACGGCGCATTCGCGGTTTCCGGTTTTTGAGGGCGAGAAAGAAAACATCATCGGCATCCTGCTGGCCAAAGACCTGCTCAAGCTGCAGCGCGCGCCCGAGCTGAACATCCGGACGCTGCTGCGCCCGGCGGTTTTTGTCCCCGAAAGCAAGGGCTTGAACGAGCTGCTGCGCGACTTCCGGGGCAACCGCAATCACCTGGCCATGGTCATCGACGAGTTCGGACGCCTGGCTGGCCTGATCACGATCGAGGATGTGCTCGAGCAGATCGTCGGCGAGATCGAGGACGAATTTGACAGCGCCGAAGACGACGGCGACATCTTCGCTCTGCCCGATGGCAGCTACCGGCTCAACGGCGATACCTCGATCGAGCGCGTCAATGAGGCCTTTGGCCTGCAATTGCCCGCGGGCGAATTCGACACCATCGGCGGACTGGTCGCGCACGAACTCGGTCATGTGCCCAAGCGCGGGGAGGCCTTCAGTCTCGGCGGCCTTCAGTGGACGGTGCAGCTCGCCCGTGGCGGCGCGGTGCGCAGGTTCCGGGTCTTGCGCAAGGCCTGAGCGCCGCCGGCGGCCATGCGTACTGCACAAACTGCAGGCCCAAGGCCGATCGCCGCTGCCGCGCTGATGCTGCTGGCCGGCCTGGCCCACGCCCTGAGCATGGCCTGGCCCCTGCCCGCCCCCTGGACCCAGGGCGAACCGGTGGCGCTGCTGCAGGTGCTGGCGGTGCTGGCCCTGGTCGCGGTGCTGGAACGCTGCGCCAGCGCGAAGCAGGCGGCGCTGATGGGCGCCTGTTTTGCCACCGCCATGCTGGCCGCCACCTTCTGGTGGTTGTTCATCTCCATGCACACCTATGGTGGCCTGGCCGCACCGCTGGCGGCGCTGGCCGTCGTCGCCCTGGCTGCAGCCCTGGGCTTGTACTACGCGGCAGCGGCGGCCCTGTATCGACGCTTCAGGCCTGCGGCCCTGAGCGCGCGGGTGTTGTTCTGGGCCGGCCTGTGGCTGGCCGCCGAGCTGGCCCGGGTGGTGGTCTTCACCGGCTTCCCCTGGGGCCAGTCTGGCTATGCCCATGTCAACGGCTGGGCCCAAACGCTGGCCGGCTGGATCGGCGTGCACGGCCTGAGCTGGCTCAGCGCCGCGGTGGCTGCTGCCCTGGCGCTGTGGTTGCTGCCCGCGCAAGGTCAGCGGCGCCTCGTGCCCGCGCTGGTGCTCGGCGGTCTGGCGGTGGCGCTGGCGTATGCGCCGCATCGGCCGCAAACCCAGACGCCGCGCCCCCCACTGACCCTCAGCCTGGTGCAGGGCAACATCCCGCAGGACGAGAAATTCATACCGGGCACCGGCATGGCACAAGCGCTCGATTTCTACGGGCAAAGGCTCAGACAGGCCCCCGGCTCGTTGGTGATCCTGCCCGAGACGGCCATCCCGCTGCTGCCCGAGCAACTCGCGCCGGACTACTGGGCGCAGCTGATCGAGCCCTTCTCTCAGGGCAACCGCGCGGCCCTGATCGGCCTGCCCCTGGGCTCGATCGGCCAGGGCTACACCAATTCGGTGATCGGTCTCAAGCCCGGCCTGGCCGAACCTTATCGCTACGACAAGCATCACCTGGTGCCCTTTGGCGAATTCATCCCCCCGCTGTTTCGCTGGTTCGTGGCCCTGATGAACATCCCGCTGGGCGACTTCCGGCGCGGCGACCTGGGCCAGGCCTCTTTTGAATGGCAGGGTGAGCGGCTGGCCCCCAACATCTGCTACGAAGACCTGTTCGGTGAGGAGCTGGGGGCGCGCTTCGCCGACCCCGATCGCGCACCCACCATTTTTGTCAATGTCAGCAACATCGCCTGGTTTGGTGACACCGTGGCCATCGACCAGCATCTGCAGATCTCGCGCATGCGCGCGCTCGAATTTGGTCGCCCGATGGTGCGTGCCACCAACACCGGGGCTACCGCCTTCATCGATGCCCGGGGCCAGGTGGTCGCCATGCTGCCGCCCCACACGCGAGGCACGCTGGAGGCGCAGGTCCAGGGCGCCGAGGGGCTGACTGTCTACGCGGGCCTGGTGGCCGCCTGGGGTCTGGGTCCGGCCTACGGCTGGGTGATTCTTTGCCTGCTGGCTGCGCTGGTCTGGCCCAGCCAAGGCCCCAGGCCGTCACAATCGAAGCGCCATGACTGAGTCCCTGCCCCCTGGTGTGCGCGTGATCGAACGCGGCTGGCTGTCCGCCAATCTGGTGCTGATCGATGGCGCCAAGCGGGCGGCCATCGACACCGGCTATGTCAGCCACGAGGCGCAAACCGTGGCCCTGGTAGAGGCGGCCTTTGGCCCCCAGGGCCCCGACCTGCTGCTCAACACCCATCTGCACAGCGACCATTGCGGCGGTAACGCGGCGCTGCAGGCGCGCTTTGCCGGCCTGCCCACCCTGATTCCGCCCGGCCTGGCCGATGCCGTTCGGGCCTGGGACACCCAGGCCCTGACCTACGCACCCACCGGCCAGCATTGCCGCCGCTTTACGTTCAGCGGCCTGCTACAGCCCGGTCAGACCATCCCCCTGGGGGACCGGCCCTGGCACATCCATGCCGCGCCCGGCCACGACACCCACAGCGTGATCCTGTTCGAACCCCAAAGCCGCAGCCTGATATCGGCCGACGCCTTGTGGGAAAACGGCTTCGGCGTGGTGTTTCCGGAGCTCGAGGGCGAGGACGCTTTCGGGGCGGTTGCTGCCACGCTGGACCTGATTGAATCGCTCAAGCCGCGCACCGTCATCCCGGGCCATGGCGCGGTGTTTGCCTACCGGCCCGAGGTCATGGACCGTTCACGGCGGCGGCTCGACGCCTTTGTGCGAGAGCCGCTGCGCCATGCACGGCACGCGGCCAAAGTGCTGCTCAAGTTCAAGCTGCTGGAAGTACAGCAGCAACCCTTGGCTGATTTCCTGGACTGGGCCGGCCAGGCCGACTACCTGTGCATGCTGCAACAGCGTTGGCATGCCGATCAAAGCCTGGCGGACTGGATCGGTGCGCTGTTGTCAGAACTGCAGGAGGCGGGAGCGGCCACGCTGTCCGGTGGCCTGGTTCTCAATCGATAAGCCGGCCGCCGCCGCTTGCACGCGCCCTGCCCACGAAGCCTGTTCGGCCTGCACGGCCGCCGTCGGCCTTAGTTGGCGAAAGCCGCAATGCCGGTGATGGCCCGACCCAGAATCAGGGCGTGGATGTCGTGCGTGCCCTCGTAGGTGTTGACCACCTCCAGGTTCACCAGGTGTCGCGCCACACCGTACTCGTCGCTGATGCCGTTGCCACCCATCATGTCGCGAGCGGTGCGTGCAATGTCCAGCGCCTTGCCACAGCTGTTGCGCTTCAAGATGGAGGTGATCTCCACCGACGCGCTGCCCTCGTCCTTCATGCGACCCAGGCGCAGGCAGCCTTGCAGGCCCAGGCTGATCTCGGTCACCATGTCGGCCAGCTTTTTCTGGATCAGCTGATTGGCCGCCAGCGGCCGGCCAAACTGCTGCCGGTCGAGCACATACTGGCGCGCGCGGTGGTAGCAATCTTCAGCGGCACCCAGGGCGCCCCAGGCAATGCCGTAGCGGGCGCTGTTGAGACAGGTAAACGGGCCCTTGAGGCCGCGCACCTCGGGGAAGGCGTTTTCCTCGGGGCAGAACACCTCGTCCATCACGATCTCGCCGGTGATCGACGCGCGCAAACCCACCTTGCCATGCACCGCCGGCGCCGACAAGCCCTTCCAGCCTTTTTCCAGAACGAAGCCGCGAATCTGGCCCCCATCGTCCTTGGCCCAGACCACAAACACATCGGCAATCGGGCTGTTGCTGATCCACATCTTCGAGCCGCTGATGCTGTAGCCCCCATCGACCTTGCGGGCGCGGGTGATCATGCTGCCGGGGTCCGAGCCGTGGTTGGGTTCGGTCAAGCCAAAGCAGCCGACCCACTCACCAGTGGCCAGCTTGGGCAGGTATTTGCGCTTTTGCACCTCGGTGCCGAACTCGGAGATCGGCAACATCACCAGCGAGGACTGCACGCTCATCATGGAGCGGTAGCCTGAATCGACGCGCTCAACCTCACGGGCCACCAGGCCGTAGCACACATAGTTCAGGCCGGCGCCGCCGTACTGCTCGGGGATGGTGGGGCCAAGCAGGCCCAGCTCGCCCATCTCGTTGAAGATCGCGCGGTCGGTGTGCTCGTTGCGAAAGGCCAGCTGCACCCGCGGCAGGAGCTTTTCCTGGCAATAGGCATGGGCCGCCTCACGGACCTGGCGCTCTTCTGCCGTGAGCTGATCGTCAAGATGGAAGGGGTCGGACCAGGAGAAAGACGCTTTAGGCACAAAAAACTCCTTGCGGAACAAGAAAACACCCAATGAAAAGCCAATTGGCACGAAGCATAGCGCCCGCGCCCAAAAGATGCTGCGCGCCAGCGCCATGCCCGAGTGAGCCGAGGGCCCTGGAGGCCTCCCGGACTTTGCTGGCCAATTGTTCTATGTATAGAACAAAGTTCGCCCTTATTCTGGCACGATCGCGGTGACCTCGATTTCAACCTTGGCCCGGTCCTCGATCAGGGCGCTGACCTCGACCGCCGTCATGGCCATGCTGAAGCTGCCGATGGTGGCCCGAAAAATCCGACCGATCTCGGCCGAGGCGGCCAGGTACTCGCGCTTGTCGGTCACGTACCAGGTCATGCGCACGATGTGCTGCGGCAAAGCCCCGCCCTCGCGCAGGACGGCCACCACATTGTCCAAGGCCTGCTGCACCTGGCCGGCCATGTCGTCGGTTTGGAACACGCCGTGGGCGTCCCAACCGACCATGCCGGCCACGAACACCATACGCCCGCTGGCCGACACACCATTGGCATAGCCCTTGGGCCGCGGCCAGCCGGGGGGAAGTAGCACCTGCATGGAATCTCTCCTCTTTAATCAGATCACGACAGCAGCGCGTGCCAATCAGGCACCCGCCTTGAGCAATTCGCGCGCGATGATGAGCTGCTGCACTTCGGTAGCGCCTTCGTAGATGCGCAGCGCCCGGATCTCGCGGTACAGGCTCTCGACCATCTGCCCGCGGGTCACGCCCAGTCCACCCCACAACTGCACAGCCGCATCGATGACCTGCTGCGCACTTTCCGTGGCCACCATCTTGGCCATGGCAGCTTCTCGCGTGACGCTGCGGCCCTGATCACGCTGCCAGGCGGCGCGATAGGTGAGCAAGGCGCTGCTGTCGATGGCCGTGGCCATCTGCGCCAGTTTGGCCTGCGTGAGCTGAAAGTCGGCCAGCACACCGCCGAACATCTTGCGCGACTGCGCACGCGCCAGGCCCTCGTCGAGCGCGCGCCGGGCAAAGCCCAGGGCAGCGGCGGCCACCGAGGTGCGAAACACATCGAGCGTACGCATCGCCACCTTAAAGCCCTGGCCTGCCTCGCCCACGCGCTGGCTGGCCGGGATGCGGCAGGCGCTGAACTTCAGACGCGCCAGCGGATGCGGTGCGATCACGTCGATGCGCTCGGCGATCTCCAAGCCCGGTGTGTCCGCATCAACGATGAAGGCCGAGATGCCTCGCGATCCCGGCGCCTCGCCGGTGCGGGCGAACACCACATAGAAGTCGGCAATGCCACCGTTGGAAATCCAGGTCTTCTCGCCGTCGATCACATACGTCTGGCCCTCGGCGCGGGCGCTGCAGGTCATGGCGGCGACATCGGAGCCCGCTTGCGGCTCGGACAGCGCAAAGGCCGCGATCGCCTCGCCCGCAGCCACGCGCGGCAGGTAGCGCGCGCGCTGTGCCTCGGTGCCCGCCAGCGAGATGGCGCCCGAGCCCAGGCCCTGCATGGCAAAGGCAAAGTCGGCCAGACCGTGGTGGCGCGCCAGGGTTTCGCGGATCAGACAGATGCTGCGGGTGTCGATGGCCTCGGCCGCGCCGCCCTGGGCACGGCCGCCCACCGCATGGCGCAACCAGCCGCCCTGACCCAGGGCGCGCACCAGGGCGCGGCACTCGGCGTCCACATCCTCGCCGTGGTGGCCGGTGATGTGCTGCGCGGACCAGGCGTCCAGGGCCAGCGCAAGCTCGCGGTGGCGGGGCTCGAAGAAGGGCCAGTCGAGGTAGTGGGTATCGGCCATGTCCGCGCTCTCAGTTGCCTTCAAAGCGCGGCTTTTGCTTGGCCACGAAAGCACGGTAGGCGCGGCCGAAGTCCTCGGTCATCATGCAGATGGCCTGCGCCTGGGCTTCGGCCTCGATCGCCTGCTCGATGGTCATGGCCCATTCCTGGTGCAGCATGGTCTTGGTGATGCCATTGGCAAAAGCGGGGCCTTCGGCCATGTCGGCCGCCAGCGCCTGCGCCTGGGCCACCACCTCCTCGGGGCTGCACAAGCGGTTGAAGAAGCCCCAGCGTTCGCCCTCCTCGCCGCTCATGGAGCGCCCGGTGTAGAGCAGTTCGCTGGCCCGGCCCTGGCCGATCAGGCGCGGCAACACCGCACAAGCGCCCATGTCACAACCGGCCAGACCGACGCGGTTGAACAAAAAGGCGGTCTTGCTGCGCGCCGTGCCCAGCCGCAGGTCGCTGGCCATGGCCACGATCGCGCCAGCGCCTGCGCACACCCCGTCCACCGCGGCGACGATGGGTTGCGGACAAACACGCATCATCTTGACCAGCTCGCCGGTCATGCGGGTGAACATCAGCAACTCGGGCGCCTTCAGCGCAATCAGCGGGCCGATGATTTCATGCACATCACCCCCCGAGCAGAAATTGCCGCCATCGCCGTGAATGACCACGGCGCGCACATCGTCGGCCCACTTGAGCTGATGAAACAGGTCGCGCAACTCGGCATAGGACTCGAAGGTCAGCGGGTTCTTGCGCTCGGGCCGGTTGAGCGTGATGGTGGCCACAGTGCCCGTGACCCGCCAGAGAAAGTGGCGGGCCTGGTAGCCGGCCATCGGCCGGCGGTTGCCTGCAAGCAGGCCAGGATCTAGGGTCAAGACAGGCTCCTTTTTCAATGGCCGCCCTGGGCGGCCCGCTCACGCTGAACGTTGGCCTCCAGCTGGCCCTTGGCCGACAGGTACTGGCGCGGCCAGGCGACCGGGCTGTAACCGATCTTGGCCGCCTCGGTCAGGGTCCAGGCCGGGTTGGCCAGATGCGGCCGGGCCACAGCGCACAGATCGGCACGGCCGGCGGCCAGGATGCTGTTGGCATGATCGGCCTCGGAAATGGCGCCGACGGCCATGGTGGCAATACCCGCCTCCTGGCGGATGCGGTCGGCAAAAGGCGTCTGGAACATGCGGCCGTAGACCGGCTTTTCCTTTTTGCTGACCTGACCGGAGGAACAATCGATCAGGTCGGCCCCCGCGTGCTTGAACGCGCGGGCGATCTCCACCGCGTCCTGCGGCGTGATACCGCCCTCGACCCAGTCATGCGCCGAAATACGCACCGAGATGGGCCGCTCGTGGGGCCAGGCTGCGCGCACTGCGGCAAAGACCTCCAGCGGGTAACGCAGGCGGTTTTCCAGACTGCCGCCGTATGCGTCGGTGCGTTGGTTGGTCAGCGGCGAGATGAAGCTCGACAGCAAATACCCATGCGCGCAATGGAGTTCGAGCCAGTCGACGCCCGCCTGCGCCGCGGCGCGGGTGGCCTGCACGAACTGCTCGCGCACCTGGTCCATGTCGCTGCGCGTCATCGCCCGCGAGACCTGGCTCACCCCTTCGAGGTATTGCTGCGGCGAAGCAGAAAGAATCGGCCAGTTGGGCTCGGGACCATCGGCCGGCAAGGGCTGGTCGATGCCGTCCCAGGCCCGGCGGGTGGAGGCCTTGGCCCCGGCATGGCCGATCTGGACCCCAAACTTGGCGTCGGTGTGGGTATGAATCCAGTGGGCAATGCGCGCAAACGCGGCCGTGTGTTCAGGCTGGTACAAGCCTGGGCAACCGGGGGTGATGCGACCTTCGGCGCTGACACAGGTCATCTCGGCAAACACCAGCCCGGCGCCGCCCATCGCGCGCGCTCCCAGATGCACCAGGTGGTAGTCGCCCACCTGCCCGTCGGTGGCCGAGTACTGCGCCATCGGCGAGACCACAATGCGGTTTTTCAGCGTCACGCCGCGCACCGTGTAGGGCGTGAACATGGGCGGCGGCGGCAGACCCGCGACCTTGACGCCCGCACGCTCGGCAAACCAGGTCTCGTAGCCCTCCAGCCAGGCCTTGTCGCGCAGGCGCAGGTTTTCGTGGCTGATACGCTGGCTGCGCGTGAGCATGGAATACATGAACTGCTCGGGTTCGAGCTGATCGCAGTAGCGGCTGCCGCAGACCTCAAACCACTCCATCGCATTCCAGGCCGCGTTCTGGATGCGCAGCGTCTCGACCCGGCGGGCCTCCTGGTAGGCCTTGAGCACATCGGCCAGGCGGGCCGGATCGTCGCCCAGGCGCTTGAACTGGCGGGTGAGCTCGATCGCGTCTTCAATGGCCAGCTTGGTGCCCGATCCGATCGCAAAGTGCGCCGTGTGCACTGCATCGCCCATCAGCACCACATGACTGCCCCGCTCGTTCTTGAGCCACCAGTGGCCACAGACCACGCGCTGGAAATTGAGCCAGGCCGAGCCGCGCAGATGGCGGGCATTGGTCATCAGCTTGGCCCCTTGCAAGTTGGCGGCAAACAAGCGCTCGCAAAAGGCGATGGATTGGTCCTGGTCAGCCTGGTCCAGGCCGTGGGCCAGCCAGACCGACTCCGGGCATTCAACGATGAAGGTGGTGGTCTTGTCGTCGAACTTGTAAACATGGGCCTGAAACCAGCCGTGTTCGGTCTTTTCAAACAGGAAAGTGAAGGCGTCGTAGAGCTTGTGCGTGCCCAACCAGATGTACCGGTTGGGGCGAACCACGATGTCGGGCCGGAACACCGACTCGTACTGGCCGCGGATCTTGGAATTGATTCCGTCGCAGGCGATGATCAGGTCGGCATCGGGAAAGTCCAGGTCGCTGTCCACCTCGGACTCGAAGGCCAGGCGCACGCCGAGCTGCTCGCAGCGCTGCTGCAAAATATTCAGCAGCTTCTTGCGGCCGATGCCGACAAAACCATGTCCGCCCGAGCGGATGACACGGCCCTTGAACTGCAGCTCGATGTCATCCCAATGGTTGAAGGCCTGCTGGATTGCATCGGCCGTCGGGCCGTCCCAGGCCCGCATGTTGTCCATCGTGGCATCAGAAAACACCACCCCCCAGCCAAACGTGTCATACGGCTTGTTGCGCTCTACCACCGTGATGTCATGCGCGGGGTCGAGCTGCTTCATCAGCAGCGCAAAGTACAGCCCTGCCGGCCCGCCGCCAATGCACACAATCTTCATGAGATCTCCTTGAGCCGAACGTTCAGACGCAAGCTTAACGCACTCGGCCGGGAATAGTTCAGACCTAAAGTAATTCGCCCTCCACGCTCTGGCCGCAGGCTCCCGTCTGCTTACGGATGAGCTGCTCAGCCACAGGGTTATGGGGGGACAATTCATGGCATCGTCCCTGACGATCCAAGCGACGGTCGGGACGATGCGCCCCAACGACAGGCCGTTCCATGACACCGGTTTCACACACGACACCCCCTGCCACCCCCCGCGACGTGAGCGTCGAGGACCCGGGTGAGGCCTGCACCGGGCCGGCCGCCCTGGTTCAGGCCCTTGCGCTGTGTCAGTCCAGCCCGTTGCCGATGATGGTGTGGGCACCATCATGGCCGGCACCCCGCTTTAACGCGGCTTGCGCAGCAATGCACGGCACCGGCGAATCCGAACTGCCCGACCCACTTTGGCAGGCCATCGAACTTGACGTCCAGGAGGTCATGCGCACCGGCCAGGCCCTGACCCGCGACGCGGCCAGCCTGATGCTGCCCTACCCCGATCCGCAGCCCATCCCATGCGGCCGTTACTGCCTGCACCCTCTGTACGAGCAGGGCCAAGCCGTGGGCGTGCTGCTCATTGGCAGCAATTCCGAGCCCTGGCCCTGGTCGACGTGGCGCGAACGCATGAATTACGCCGCCGTCATCCACTCCATGGACCTGGGCTTTTGCGTGGTGGAGGTGGTCGACATGGCCGCCGAGCCGCTGCTGGACTATGTGTACCTGGAGGTTAACCCGGCTTACGAAATCCACTCCGGCCTCTCCAATCTGGTGGGGCGACGCATCTCGGAGGTGGTCTCACGGCGCGAGCCCTTCTGGTCCCAGGCCATCCGTCAGGTGCTGCACAGCGGGCAGATGCTGCAAACCACCCTGAGCATCGGCGCGAGCGACAGCGCCTGCTGTCATTTTGAGATCTGCATCATGCGCATGGGTGGCCCAGGCAGCCGCCAGGCGGCGATGCTGGTGAAAAACATTACCGCCCACACGAAAGCGTCAAGTCTGCTCAAGCTCAGCGAGGAGCAAGCCCGCAAGGCCGCTGCGCAAGCGCGGGCCGAGAGCAGCCGGCTGGCTGCGGTTCTTGACGCCAGCCCGGCGGCGGTCATTGTGGTCAATGCCGACAACCAGATCACCCTGGTCAATGCGCAGGCGCGGCAAGCGTGGGGCAACATGCCGCGTGCCAGCTCGCTGGACTGGATTGGCCACTGGGCCGACGGCAGCGCGCGCCACGGTCAGCGGCTGCAGCCCTCGCAATGGCCGCTGAACCGGGCCCTGCTGGGCCACAGCTGCCGCGAGATCATCGACATCACCTCGCCGCGCGACGGCCTCACCCGTCGCACCTTTCTCTGTTCGGCCTCGCCAATCTGGGGAGCCAACCTCAGCATTGACGGCGCGGTGGTGGTGGCCATGGACATCACCGACCGGATCGAAGCGGAAAAGGCGTTGCGCAAGGCCAATTCGCACAAGGATGAATTTCTGGCCATGCTGGGCCACGAGCTGCGCAACCCACTGGCGCCTATCGCGATGGCCGCCCAATTGATCAGCCAACCTGGCACCTCCACGGAATGCGTGCGAGAAACGAGCGCCATCATTAGCCGCCAGGTGCGGCATATGCGCGGCCTGATCGACGACCTGTTGGACACAGCCCGTGTCAGCCAGGGGTTGATCAGCCTGGACCTGCACGACCACCCTCCGACAGCCCTGATCGACGAAGCGGTGGAGCAAACGCAGGAGCTGCTGCAGCACATGGGGCACCAGCTCCAGCTGGATCTGCCACCGGCCCCGCTGACCCTGCGGGCCGATGGCAAGCGCATCGTTCAGATCGTGGTCAATCTGCTGCACAACGCAGCCAAGTACACCCCGGAGCGAGGTTTGATCCAGCTGCGTGTCTGGACCGGCGGCGATGCGGTTTACATCGAGGTGACCGACAACGGCATCGGGATGAGCGAGGACACGCGGCGGCGGGCCTTCGATCTGTTCTCGCAGGCCGAACGCGGGGCTGATCGGCGGCAGGGAGGTCTGGGGCTGGGGCTGGCCCTGGTCAAAAAATTGGCTGAGCTGCACGGCGGCCACATTGCGGCGGCGAGCGCCGGGCCAGGCCAGGGTAGCCGCTTTACCCTGCAACTGCCCCTGCCGCAGCAAGCGCTCCACACGCAAACGCCCACGGTCCGGCAGCTGCCGACCCGCAGCCCAACACCCGGCTTGCAAATCTTGCTGGTGGACGACAACGTCGATGCCGCTCAGACCTTGGCGATGTTCCTGCGGACCTGGGGCCACGACTGTCAGGTGGCCCACAACGCCGAACAGGCTTTGGCCCTGAGCGCCGCGGCAATGCCGCAGGTTTTCATTCTGGACATTGGTTTGCCCGGCATGGACGGCCGCGAACTGGCCCGGCAGTTGCGCAGCCGGCCGAGTGCGGCCCAGGCCCTGATCATTGCACTGAGCGGCTACGCTCGGCCCAAGGAACAAAAAAGAGCCCTGTCCGCCGGCTTTGACCACTATCTGGTCAAACCGGTGGAGGTCGATCGCCTGGACGAGCTGCTGCGCGGCTTTGCGCAACCCCAGGCAGAGCCGGGCATTCAACAAGGCAGTCGCTAAAAGGGAACCCCACCGGAACAGATGGCCTCCCGCTTGGCCGCGTCCCCCCAAGTGCGGCATGATGTCGCCCTGACCACCGGAGACCTGTCCATGCCCACCGACATTGAGATTGCCCAGTCCACGCCCTTGCAGCCCGTGGCCGACATTGCGCGCAAGATCGGGCTGCCTGCCGAGGCCCTGGTGCCTTACGGTCATCACAAGGCCAAGATCACGCTGTCGCACCTGAAGACTTTGCAAAGCCGGCCCAACGGACGCCTGGTGTTGGTAACGGGCATCAACCCCACCCCAGCCGGCGAGGGCAAGACCACCACCACCGTGGGACTGGGCGATGCGCTCAACCGGATCGGGCAGCGCGCCATCGTCTGCCTGCGCGAACCCTCTTTGGGGCCGGTCTTCGGCCTCAAGGGCGGGGCCGCCGGCGGCGGACGGGCCCAGGTGGTGCCGATGGAGGACATCAACCTGCACTTCACCGGCGACTTTCAGGCCATTGCGTTGGCCCACAACCTGCTGGCCGCGCTGATCGACAACCACATCCACCACGGCAATGCCCTGCGCATCGATGCGCGGCGCATCAGCTGGAAGCGGGTGGTGGACATGAACGATCGGGCGCTGCGCGAGATCGTGGTGGGTCTGGGCGGGCCGGGCAACGGCTATCCGCGCCAGGACGGTTTTGACATCGTGGTGGCCTCCGAGATCATGGCCATCTTGTGCCTGTCGACCAGCTTGAGTGATCTCAAAGACAGGCTCGCACGCATTGTGGTGGCCACCTCGCTCGACGGGCAGGCGGTGACCGCTGCCGACCTGCAAGCCACCGGCGCCATGGCCGCCCTGCTGCGCGATGCGATCGCGCCGAATCTGGTGCAGACCCTCGAGCACAACCCGGCCTTCATTCACGGCGGGCCCTTCGCCAACATCGCACACGGCTGCAATTCGGTGATGGCCACGCGCAGCGCGCTCAAGCTGGCCGACTGGGTGGTCACCGAGGCCGGCTTTGGTGCCGACCTGGGGGCCGAAAAATTCCTCAACATCAAATGCCGCAAATCCGGTCTGTGGCCCTCGGCAGCGGTCATCGTGGCCAGCGTGCGGGCGCTCAAGTACCAGGGCGGGGCCGACGTCAAGCAACTCGGGCGGGAGGACCTGCCACGCCTGACGGCAGGCCTGGCGGGCCTGGAGCGGCATATCGAAAACGTCAGCCAGGTCTACCAGCTGCCCTGTGTGGTTGCGCTCAATCACTTCGTGCACGACACCGAGGCCGAGGTGGCACTGGTGCGCGAGCGGGTGGCAGCCACCGGCATCCCGATGGTGGTGGCGCGCCACTGGGCCGAAGGCGGGGCCGGTGCGCAAGAGCTGGCGCGTGCCGTGATGGCTTGTGCCAACCCACCCGACCCTGCGCCGGCCTACCTGTACCCCGACTCGGCCACGCTGTGGGACAAGGCCCAAACCGTGGCCCGGCGCGTCCACCGCGCCAAGGGCCTGACGGCCAGTGCCAAGGTGCGCGCGCAGCTGCAAAAGCTGCAAGACCAGGGGCACGGCCAGCTGCCGGTGTGCATCGCCAAAACGCCTTATTCCTGGGGCACCGACCCCAAGCAACTCGGGGCTATCGAGGGCCATGAGATCGATGTGCGCGAGGTCCGGCTGGCCGCCGGCGCCCAATTTGTGGTGCTGATCTGCGGCGAGATCATGACCATGCCGGGGCTGCCGGCCCAGCCTGCAGCCTCGTCGATTGATGTGAACGATGACGGGGTCATCGTCGGTCTGTTTTAGAACCCGGCCTGCCAAGCCCCTGGGGCAGACATTGGCAGCGGCCCGCTGGCCCTTGGCGTGCGCGCGGCCAGCCTGCCCTCAGGGCGCGAGCTGGCCACTGACTGGCGTCTTGGGGTCGTCGTTGAGCAGACCGGTCCAGCGCGAGCCCTGCACCTGACCGCGCAGGGCATAGCTTTTGCCCGCGTGCGAGAACTGCAGGGCCAACTGGTTGCCGCGCACCCGCGCGTCTTCAACGCGTGCCACGCGGCGCCCGTCAAAAAAGACGTTCGCGTCAAAGAACTGTTTTTTCTGGCGAATCTCCACCGTCACCCGGGTCGCATCGGGGAAGCCGGAAAAATTCCAACGCCCCTCGATCGCGGCAGGCACCACCCACAAATAGGCCATGTCACCCGATGAGGCCCGGATTTCCTGGTCGGGGATCCACGACTCGATACGGAACACATTCGACACCACCCGGGTGCCCGGCCGCATCTTGAGCAAGCGCGGCATCAGCTTGGCGTTGAGGGTCTCGCCCAGATAGAGGGTGACCACCGTCGCCTCGGAAAAATCCTCAACGAAGATATCACCCTGCTTGAAAGTGACCAACCTTTCCAGATCAGCCCGCTTGGCATTTCTCTGGGCCAGCGCCACCAGGTCAGGGTTGTATTCAATGCCCACCGAGCGCACGCCATGGCGCTTGGCCGCCTCCAGCGGGATGATGCCGTCGCCCGAACCCAGGTCGTAGACGATGTCACCCGGACCCACCTGGGCCGCATCGAGCATCTTGTGAACGATCTCCAACTTGGAAGGCACCCACATGATGTCCTTGCCGGCCGTGGCCATGCGCAGCCGGTATTGCTCATCGCCGTAATTCTGGGAAGCGCAACCGGCCAGGAGCAGCCCCAGGGCCAGGCAAACCCCTCTGGAAAGTGCTTGAAGGTTCATACAGTTTGCCGTCGCAAGACGGCCCGCAGCGTCACAAGAGCCTGATTAGATCACCCGCAGAGAGCCCCATGGCGATGGGGGGCGTGGAGGGCCGGCGTTCTTAAAGTTGGCGGTTCTAAACCTCGGCGGGTCAAACATCGGGGCGCCTTACCGTCTTGGGCCTCCAGCCCGATACGCTCCCGCCGTCTGTGCCAGCTGCCCTCAGCGAGCTTGTGGCGGCACGGGTAGAGCACACTGCGGCTGCGGCGGTACAGAGCCAGCTCACCGTCACGCAGGTGGATGCTGTGGGGCTGACTGGACTTGCTTGACGGCT
>JACCDP011011727.1_pt1 | contig 16307 bp, 28 predicted proteins | sample 7445841 | NCBI WGS metagenome assembly JACCDP01 (sample SAMN15323441, study PRJNA562643) | freshwater metagenome | isolation source: river surface water | place: USA:Blue River Watershed | collected 2017-08-17 | reverse complement strand
TAGCAGCAGAAGCATTAGCAGCCATGATAACCAATACTAAATCTGTGTAAGTGCTGGGAATTGAAGTAAAGGTGTATTGAGAAGTTGAGCCTGTGGCTGTTGTAGTCGCTATTGGTTCATAAGTTTTTGGCATTATTTGACCCCATAAAGCGCGAAGGAAGTTGCGGTGTTGTAATTGCCGCCTGAAAGTGTAAGGGTAATAGAAGTTACTGCGGCAGTATTGCGCCAAGAACCAGAGCGCAAGATAATTAAACCTTGACCAGTATTATTGCTATCTACTCCAGATAAATCTCTGACTGTCTTATACTTATTAGTATTAGCGTAATCAAGAATATCCATAATATCGGCTGAAGGATATGTGCTCGTACCGTTTTGCCCTAAAGTCATATTGTTTTGATTTGTTAAAGCGCCAGCGCTGGCCGCGCTGCCTGTTCCAACTAATTGGTGTTGAGAATAATTTGCGCCTGTATCGCCGTTGAAGGTAACTAAGGTATTCTGAAAGTTTAGGCTAGTTACGGTCATGCCTCTAATTTGCAAGTGTGAATAAGTGCTAGGTATGCTGCTAAAGGTAATTACACCACTTGAACCTGTACCATTAGCGGTCGCTATAGACTCATAAGCACCCACTATTGGCGCTGCGCCACTATCTAACAGCGCTGTGAGGTTATTAAGCATTAGACTACCGCACCCACCACGAACCAGTTATTTGCGGAAGTCTGGATTAGTGCGCATGACTTGTATTGGTTTAGGACTGGGCTTGCTGCTGTTGCTCCAGCAGATAGAACGGTTACGCCACCTGCGCCTGAGATAGTTACTGCTCCTGCGCCTTTGTTTAGGACTGTGATTACTGTTCCAACTGGGAAGGCTACGCTTGCATTTGTAGGGATCGTCATGGTTGAAGCGCCTGCGTTAGATCGGGTGACTAGTACCTGATACTGGTCGGTAAGGACAGGTGTATAAGTAGTGCCTGTCTGATCGTTAAGCGTAAAAGACACTAAACCGTTATACATCGCGGCCGATAGCACGTCTCCAGTGCTTGATGGGAAACCTGTTGCCATTATATTCTCCTAATACGCCATGATTGATTGTCCGATTATACCTGACTGAGTACCGATTATAAAGCCTTCAACGATCGGTTCTAGTGTAGTAATTACGCAACGCATGGAATTGGCTGTTATATCCCACGCGAAACCTTGAGCCTGTAGAGTCTTTTGTACTTGAGATCCGTCGGGCTGTTGATTGGTGATCTGCAAATTGCTGAAATAGTCCAGCCCTAAAATAGTTGCAGTAGGTACGGCTGGATCTAAAAGGTCTATGGTCATAGCATCAATTCTCAGGTCTGTAGTGGCTCGCGTGGCCACGTAAATCTTAGCGATATTGAGCGCATCTGCATCTGTCTGGCAGACTAGATTTGCTTCATTAGATTGATGCGAGAAGTATTTAGAGATTGAGTCTAGGTTTTCTGCCAGTTGCGGCGATCCGCCTACGCGAGTAATCGAAGTTGAATTTATGATTAATTTATCATCAAAGGCCATGGCGAGTTGCTTATACGGTATCCCGCCTGTTTGATTGAATTCTATCGGTGTCTGGCCAGCCTTCTTAATCACGTTAGTGCGGTTAAGGAAAACGGCTGTACCCTCATGATTAATGAAGAATGCGCCCTGCTCCGAGAAGGCTGTGTTGAGCAGTGCATCTAGGGTCGTTCTATTTGTTGCAGGATCAGCCACGCAGGTGGTGTTGCCAGTATCGATAATACGCATGGAAGTAGGCCACGACACCTGATCCAAAATCTTATTTATGCGTGTACCAGTATCTTGGCCAGCGGGCGTATCAGCCACGGTTGTGATGCCAGCCTGTTGCATAAGTCGGTAGGCATCGGTGCATTCAATATCTACGTAGCCTGTTTCCTGCCCTTGCGGGTAGGTGTAGTTGTAGGAAATTGTGTACCCTGAAAATAAGAAGTATCCAACGCCGCCTACTGTTGCTGAGATACGCAACTTACGCAGCGGTGTCAAATAGCCAAAATAGGGTGAGGCTGTGTTTTGCGGATTGAAGTAGGATAGAGGATCTAGCACTCTCACGGTGGCAGTGCCAGCCTCATACGTATCACGCATGATATTGCGACCACGGCGGATCTTAATGCTGTACACGTCTGGAGTTAAATCAACGGTCGGTTCAGGTGTAGTAGTCGATGCGAGCGTACCAACGCCTAAAACACCGTACTTATCATCACCAATCGTGAAGGGAAATCCGAACGTCGCTCCGCTCGTAAAGTCGAATGAAACCGCTATCTGCGCAGGTAATGTCATTTGAAACTAGACTGCGTTCTCTCAAGCGCGATAATCTTGCCTGATAGGTAGTTATTAGTCTGTACCTTAGAGACTGCTCCAACCATTTCCTGACCATCCAGAGTTACCTGAACGTTGACTACTGGAGTCTGTCCCATCGCCTGTTGTCCCATAGCAGTGTAACGAATTGTCGAAGCGATTGTTGCTGGAGAGTCACCTCGGGCAATACCTTGATCTACAATCGATTGATAAAGATTTTCAGCGGTTGCTGCAGGCGTTGAGGTAGCACTTGGAGTTGGAGTGCCAGCGGGTACAGGGATTTGTTGCGCAATTTTCTTGACCTGCTCTTCGATCTTTGTCAAATAAGATGCCCACGCTTCAAAAGGATTTTTGGCATCTGGGAAATCTGCAAGGTAACGAGCAAGTTTTTCAGTCAGACCTTGAGACTTGGCTAACTCGTAAGCGAGTTTTGAAGCCTCGGTTGAGTTGCCTGTTATCACGGCAAGTTGCAGTTCTAATCGTCTGCGTTCATCATCTGTAATTTTACCTTTAAGGGCTGCAAGAATTTGAGTCTGTTCAATATCAAATAGGCTATTAGCCTTATTTAGCGCGGCTTTCTTTTTAGCCGCTTCAAGTTCAGCGCGTTGCATACGAGCAAGATCGGCTGCGCGCTTCTTGGCTAGTCTTTCGGCTGCCGCCGCTTGGCCAGCCTTAAGTGAGTCTTGACCACCTTCGAACATTCTGCGCGCTCTTGGGCGCGGCTTCTCTGCTTCCAATAAACCTTTAGGCGCGTTTTTATCAATCCATTCAAAGATGCCGTAGATACCTTTGAGTAAATCCATAACAGGCCTAAATGGAGCAACTAAAGACTTGCCTAGTTCAGCAAGTTTGATGCCTGCATTTGCAGTGTTTTCAGCAAGTTCGGTCATGCTGTCAGCAAGTTCGGCTACGGTGGTGTCTCCAGATAAAACCATCAAGGCATCAATCATGCCCTTGCCTAGAATTTCCTGAGCGTTGCCAGCGGCTTCGCCAAGCACTGCCATTTTACCTGCGTAGGTTTCTAGGTACTTAGCGTTTGATCCTGCGAACTGCTTATTCAGTAAGGCTGAAATTTCAGCAAAACTTTTTGTTTTTAGTTCGTTCTGAGTTAAACCTAGATTGTATTTCTTTAACCCTTTAGTAATACCAATATAAGCATTTGAGAGATCCTGAGTTACGGTGGCGAGTTCAATACCGCTACCGCGAGAAGTGTCTAATGCTAGGTTAAATAATTCTTGGCTTTTTATGACTGACCCAGTAGTGGTCAATAATGACTGATAGGCGGCCGCTAAAGGCTCGCCTGCAATACCGCTCTTGGCAGAAATCTCATCTAGGTTCTTTTGGATATCTGCAGTCGATAAAGATAGACCTAAGTTCCTGACAGAGTTTGCTAATCTAGTGCTGGCCTTTTCGGCTTCAGCAAATGCCCTAATGCTGTTGCGGCCAAATTGAACAATCGCGCGTGCGCCGAGCGCGATACCGAATGCTGCGCCAAGTTTCTTAACTGAACCTGTTAATTTGCTCGTTGCGCTTTCTGCATCTTTAAAGGCTTTCTTACCAGTAAATTGCGTAACGATATCAATTACGATATTACTCATGCTGCTTCTCGTTTCAAATCAATCATGGTTGCACCCTTATTAAAACGAGCGGTTGCTTTCTCAATAGCCCTAAATACGGCGGCATTTGCCTTGCCTTGATCTTCATTCCAAGCACGGTAAATTAATCGACCGCGACGCTTGCCTTCGCCCTTCATTGTGCCAGAGTTGCTAATTGCATTAATAAAATGCTGCCCTGCATTTGGATTAAATGAGTGGCTGTACTTATGGCTTGCTGATCCTTTTGGCCCAACCCACGGCTGCGCTTGCCCATTGTTAGCGCGGCCAGCCGTTTCATAAATAGCGCCTGCACGTGATGAGTTCTTAATTTGAAAAATGCTTACGAAACCTGCACGGTTTGATTTAGTAATCTTATCGCTGTATTTAATGCCAGCCTTGACTTCAGATGGATTGAAGAAAGGAAATACGCCGCGGCGGAAGGCTGAAGTGGTTTTTGTAATCTTCTTGCCGCGGCTGGCACGGATCCAACCTGTACGCAGACCCATAATCTCAGATGGCACGTAGCCCTTCGCTGCAGTCACTACAGGTTTAACTACGCCATAAATCTCACGGCGCATTTCTTTTTCTAAGGATGGAGAGTATGCTCGCAAGGCTTTACGGAGTTCAATTACGCCTTTGACTTCGGTTGGCACTTTCGATCTCCTTTACTTCATCCTTGAGTGCATCCAGTAACGCCTGAAGCATTACCTGATCCAATTCCAATAAAACTTGCGGCGCGATCCCCAACCTAATGCTCAAGCGAGCAATTAGGTAGGTGAACGGAAGATCACGCCTTATTGCAAAGGGTCGGAGTCCAATACCTCAACAGTTTTAAGTGTTGCGATAAAGGTCTCCAGCCTTGCATCAACAGGTTCACCGCTGCGCTTTGTTATCTCATGGGCAAGCCAGTACACCATCGATTGCATTTCCTGTTCACGAAACGCTTTATGGAAACCAATCTTATAATGCTGTTCAAATAGGTACTCCATTAACGGGGTGATTTCACCCTTTAACTCTTTACCATCTTCGAACGTAATCTTTAATTGCGCCATGCTTTTGCCCCTTTGTTAGTTAGTTAGTTATTACCAAGTGCCAGTAGTGGCTACTGAGATTGAACCTGATACGTTAAATGTGATCGACTGGGTTTGTAGGTCACCGACGGCACCATTTACATCTGTAGTATTGTTCACCAAGACTAGGCCGCTGTAGATCGGGTTTCCTGCTCCAACTGCATAAGTAGTTGTATCAGTTGAACCAATAATCTTGAAATAAGCGTTAGTACCCCAGAGTGACTGAAGTGTCTGTAGAACGCCGCTTGTACCTTGATCGTTTAGGAAATCAACAGTGATTGTTGATGACTCAAGACCCTTGACGTATTTGTGACCTGTGTCACCGAGTGCACTGACCTCAAGTTCGTCAAATGCGCGGTTGATTGTGATGCTGGTCACAAATGATGATAGATCGATTGAAGCAGGGCTTGTTGAACCCAACTTAAGGCCTGCTTTGTTGTTGAGTAGAATTGCCATGCTTTATTCCTCATCTTTCTTAGTTGCTGCTTTTGGTGATGGTGTTTCTTTGATCTGACCAATTTTAATCAAGAAGGCCAGATCTTCCGCTGAATGGTCAGCCATTTTAACTCCAACTCGTAAGAATTCCCAGTTGCACGGTGCAACTGAGTAAGTCACCTGATGCCGCATTAACCACGCTAGGCGCGCTAACACTGCCGATATTATAGGTGAGTGAAGATGCCGCTAGTTTGTTAAAGACTGCAACTACCGTTTCTTCAATTCCATTAAGGTTTCCTTCGTTGTCCAGCAACGGCAGGAAGATATGCAAATCAAAGTTTGCCATAGGCGCTATTGAATTCTGCGCATTATTGTTCGGGACAATATAAGGGTCACTCGGATTTACCGTCACTGAATTTGCGATGGGTGTCGATGGTGGAAAAGCAAATACAGAGTATTTTGTGTTATCAACGAGCGCACTGGCTATCGTTGTACGCAGGGTTGTGATGGCCGCTGTCATGTCAGCCTACTTGCGCTGAAGGTGAGAGATACGGCGCTATGAGGCCTCTGACACGTGCTACGAGCGTTGATGACATTGTGAAAGGTGATGGACTAAAACCATCTACCGCCATTCCTTGACCGCTTGGCGCTTGACGTGCCTGCCAGATCGCAATAGCAATCATTAGGCTGGCCTGTTGAACTGCAGGGATCGTAGAATAATCTACGTAGGTATCGGCTGCGACTGTACCAAGCGGATTTACTGGATGATATGGCGCGGCGATATTATTATTGCCAGTGATCGCGTAAGTAATCGTGTGATTGCCTAGTTCGGTGATCGTCTTTGAGCCATTATGCTTCGATCCGTTGCCAGTGATTGTGACCGTCTGACCTACGTAGAAAACGTCATACACAGAAAAATCAAAATACAGAGTACCTGTATCAGTTGTATTGCTGTGTCCCATATTGTAATAGTTGTTATTCCATAGAAAAGGGATCAGTACGTTGTCAGAGGCATCACAGACTTCTTGCAAAACGCTGTCACTATATAAAGTTCCAACGCCTAGCGCGCTGCGAAGTTCTGCAACTGTTGTGTATGACATTTGATCTCCTTTCTAAAGACAGGCGGGGTGTAAGGGCAACACCCCGCCTGCAACTTAGTTTGTTACTTTATTATGCTGCGTTATTGAACTTAAACGCACCTGAAGCAGTTGATGGAGTCTTTGTCGCGATTGCGTAATATCCATAGTAACCAACTTCAACCTGACCTGTACCGACCTTGTCAGCACGAAGTTGTAGGCGAGGTGACTCGTACCATGTGTATGAGTCACGGTTAAGTACGATGATTGACCCATCTGCAACACCTGTTAGTGAGTAATCAACATAGAGATCAAGTCCAAGAAGTGATCCGCGTAGTGACTGTGAAACATTACCCATTGCATTTTGTGGCTGCGCTGCAATAAATAGTGGGCGGTTTTGTCCATCAACCATTCCCATAATATTTGACCACTGTGTTGGTGATACAACTACACCTGTTGCAAAACGAAGTGTGTTTGTGTAGATGCTGTCAGATGCGCGGGCAATAAAGCCAGCCATTTCTGCGCCATCCCAAGGAAGTGTAATTGCTGTACCGTCTGCGGCTGCGTTTGATGCAATCGCTGTACGCGCTGCAACGTTTGTTGATTTAGCATACGCATCGGCCATGAGTGCTTGCAATTCTGAGAAGAAGGCAGGCGAAGTGCGGTCAAGAACCTCAACATCGAAAAGTTGCATTCCCGCTGCTTTCTTAACATCCACGTCAAGATATTCGATTTCAACCTGAGTATCGCCAAATGCGCCTTTTTCTGCAACTGGAGCAGTTACAGTAGGTACGGCCTTAACGCGAGGGATCTGGAATTTAAATCCTGCGTCAGGAAGTGAACCTGTAGAAATCGCATCAATCGTAGGACGGCCTGCAGTTGATTTGTTGTTAATAATTTCTGTAAGTTGGCGTGTTGGTACGAGACCTGCAACTTCAGTTGTTGTTGTATCTGATGCCGCGGCAATCCATTGACGTGCGGTTTCATCGCCAAGTGATGCGCGAATTCCGTTCTCAAGAAATGCTTCGTTTGTTACGTTGATACGTGGCTTTGTGTAAGCCATCGCTGTTACGGTTGGGCGAGCGGCTTCAACAGCCGTTGCCTCAACTTCTGGTGCTGCTACGGTGTCTGGAGTATTTTCCACGACCGCCTCGCTTTCTGTTGGTTTGGTTTCTTCGACTTCAGAGGTTTCCTCTGCGCGAATTTCTGTTACTGCCGCTGATTTAAATGCGGCTTCGGTGACAAGGCTGACTTCACGAAGCGCGGCCTTGCTGATAACTGTATGACCATCGCGTGATGGCTTTGATGCAATAATTTCTGCACCGATTGACAGACCTGCAACTAATCCTTCTTGTGCCATAATCAAAGCATCTGAACCTGCTTGGCTACGACTTAATTTAAAGGTGGCAAAAATTCCAACGCCATCTTTATATTCCGCTGAAACCATGCGACCTACAGGCTTCTTCATGTCGTGCTGCGATAACAATTTTATTTTTGTAGGCTCTGAAATATCAATCGCGCCTGCTTCAAAAGTAGCGCCGCCTACGTTTGTATAACCGATCTCGCCTGTTCCCATTGGCACAATAAGGCCAGAGATTTCGCGACGATCTTCGTTGCATTCAATAGATGATGCTTCGATATATAGGGTTTCCATCATTCACCGTTTCCGTTAGGAGATAAATCTTCCATTTCCATGGCCTGTTCAGTTGTGATTAAACCAAGTGCAAGCATCTTCTCAAGTACAAGTAGGCGCTCCATTGGTTCAGTGCGTAAGAAGGTGTCATCTAACGCAAATTTTACGTAATGGCCAGCGGTCGATACGTCATCCATGGATAAACGTGCTTCCACTGCCGCTACATATGGCTGCAGTGTTAGTGCAACCATCTGCTTACGTTCGTCTTGAACGTTGGCATAAGTCATTGTTGTATTTTGTGAAGCAGATACATAGTAAGGATCAACCGAACAAAGTCTTGCGCATTCAGTAGCAAGGTTTTGGATCGCCTCGTTGTACATCATATCTTTTGGAGAAAATCCAACTGTGTTATACGAGAGAGTGCTAGTCAAATATGCAGTACTACGATTTTGACGGCTGGCCTTCCAAGCGGCAAGCAATCCTTGCACTTCGGCAGGTGGAAGGTCTGCGCCTGAGTTCGAAAGATACCCAGTAGCCATCGGAGTTTCAGCGGCGATAGCAGCGGCCTTTTGTACATTGATTGCGCTTTGAATAGTACGCGCACCAACTGACAAAATACCTTCGTCTTTCTGAAATGTAATTAATGATCCGACACCTGACATTGGCACGGCAATACCATCAACATAATACTGAGTAATAAATTGTGAATAAGGATCTGTCATGAATGTAACGCGAGTATTTGCGACCCATTGGGCGCGCGCCATTCTGTTATCTTCCTGATAAGTCTCGGTTATCTGCCAGTATGCAACCCCATAGAAAAGTAGGCTGTCAAGTGTGTAATAAATGGTTTCAAAACGAGGCTGTGATATAGATGGCTGCTCAACCCAACGTGGTGAGGCAATATGCTCACCTGTTGATTTCTTATAATACTCAAGCGGGATGGCGGCGATTGTGCCTGCGATTAGGTCGCGGCATCTTTTGATGGCTGGCACGGAAAGTGCAGCATCACGGCTAATGGCCGTTGGGTAATAATAATTGTTCGCGTAAAACGCATCACCCATAATGCGAGGTGCTTCTTGCGCTTCAATCAACTTAGGCTTACGATCGAATATACCCATAGGGCACAATTATACACTACATATAGGACATTATGCGTATATAGCCGCAACCTGTTGTGGTTTCATCAAAGTTGAAATTACCATAGCAATCGCAATCGGCGCGGCAACACTGCCCGCACTCTGCCTTTTTACAATACGCCAACTTGAGTCATTATTTTTTGCAGCGACGTTCGCAAATTGGCTGATAAGAATGTCTTGGCCGTTATGCACCCAACGACGATTGACCGTCGCATCAAGAAGATCTGAACAGGCCTGATAGAACTGAGCGCCCGATACATCTACGCATACTTGGCCTGCGTTGCTTAGGCGTTCAGCAATAGTTTGAGTTGCGTATTTGTCATAGCAGATCTGCCGCGGTCTGTAAATGTCTGCCCACGCTTTAATGGCCGCTGCAACCTGCAATTCATCGATAGATACCTGAGACTCCCAAGTTTCCAGAATTCCAACGCCAATACGGCCATCTGGCAAGATTTGTCCAGCAACGAGTGAGCAATCGCGTGAACTAGGCGATTTATCGAACCCAAATACCGTATATGCACCCACTGACATTTCAAGCGTGCTATCGCTGCAATCCTCAATAGAATTTGGCGGAAATGGTGATTGTAATGACGAAATCCACTGACATAACAATTCAGTGCGTGTATTTTCGATTGGTGAAGTTGCAACCGCTTCTTCAAGGGCTTCTTCCGTGATTGTGTAAGAAAGGGCAGGATTGGCAAGTGACCAAGCCTTTCGATCTGTAATCTTGCAGTGAGCGGGTGCGCTATATTCGTAGAAACCAAAAGACTTAGGCGGATTTTCTAACGCCCTGCTTCTCATTTCATTAAGTACGGTGCTAAACGCATCCCCCGCATTACTCGTTAAAAGTGTGTGCGAATTTGGATGAGCGCGCGTGACTGGAATTGCAGCGCGGTAACCTTCTTCGCTGATCTCGCGCAACTCATCAATATACAAAAGTCCAGAAATTGACCTGCCGCGACTGCCGTCTCTAGTTGCCGCTACTACATCCAACTTTGTGCCGTCAAGCATTAATATCGACTCAGTGCCGTTCGCATAGCGGATTTGCTTGACAAAGCCCTTCAGGTGGTCATTTGACTCTAATATCTCAGCAACTTGCCTAAATGTGTCCAAGGCCATAGATCTGTTGGATGACATAATCAAAACGTCTGTTTTCCACTTAACGAGGTGGGCAAGGATCAGCATACGTGCTAAATGGGTCTTTCCATTCTGCCGTGCGATCAGTAGCAAATTTGTCTTACGTATCCAGTTCCCTTTTCTGTCCACGCGCAACATATCCGTCAATACATGCTTTTGCCATGGTAATAGTGGCATCTTCAAGATTTCACACAGGTCAATTACATCCTGAACCTTAGATGCGCCTTTTACATACGGCGAATGAAGCCGTGGTTCTGTTGTCCCCTTTAACTTTGTTACACCTTTAGCCACTATCGGTTGCCTTCCGTATCAGGTCGGATCGAAAACGGACTGTCTTGGTGGATCTTCGACCGTGTCGGAGAGGGATTGCTTCGAAAGACAGAGGGGGTAGGATTTGCACCTAAAAAAAGGCCTTGCGGCCGATTACCCTTGCTTATATTGCACGTTCGACAACTAGCCACCATGTTTTCCCACGCTAACGGATCGCCACCCTTTGATATCGGAATAACGTGATCGACCTGATCTGCTGTCTGTCCGCAATAATGGCAGACATAACCAGCCATCGCTAATACCTTTAGCCTGCGCTCTTTGTATTTGCGCGATAAGCGTGGATCGCCCTTCTTGGCGCTCACTGCCACCCCTTACGTTGTAAGTGTTGTAAAGCCTTGCAATAGTTAGGCTCATCGTACTCTGTGTAACCATATCTCTTAGCAACATAATACCAATATACATAGAACTGATAATCATAAGGCTTATCTTGCATAGACTTACTGCGCATTTGGTAATAGCCATAGTGTGATCCATTCTTAGCATTAATATCAAATCTGCTTTCAATATAGACAATTTGATTATGACATTGATACTGCTTATCAGTTAGTTGCTTATTAGCAAGTGCTTTTATTGGCAGGTTTTGAGCCTCTAATCTATCGGCGCTAGCAATAGATAGAGATAGCCCAATAACGATTGCTACCGAGCGAACTAGCCGCAAGCGGTTCGCTCTGAGCCCCTCAAGGGCTCTAGCCGTAGAGTGTACCGTGTTAGTCAAGGTCATTTGTAAAAGTCCTGCTCAGAACGGCGTGTCTCATTTGTTGTCCGTCGAATAGAAACCACTGCCCTTGAATGAGATGCCAACAGATGAGTAAATCTTTCTCATAGTGCTATGGCAAAATGGGCATTCAAGATCATGAGGATCTGTTACCGATAGCCACTTCTCTACACGAGCATTGGCCTCGCATAACTCTGAGTCGCATTCGAATTCATATATTGGCATTTATTGATCCTCGCATGATTTACATATTCCTTTGATAGTCCATTCACCGCATCCATCACAACGCTTAATGTCTGCATCGGTCAATTCTTTTGGATGCTTGGCGTACCCCGCTTTAACCAATAGATCGACCAGATCAGAGAACCGAACGAACGCTAGATAGTTTCCCACGTCTGCCCTTTGTCCGTTCAATCGACACACTACGACAGGTAATCCCCCACTTGCCTCAGTGCGCTTACTGACCTGATCGATCCATTGTTTTGGCTGGAATGATGCTCTGGCCTTGACCTCAAGGTCTATGTACGGAATGCCAGTTACATCACTACCAGACCTACCTGCCCCAGTGGCCAAGGCAAAAGGCCACCATTGTCTGAGATAACGACTGACCAATTTCTCGGTGTCGTAACCCCGATATTTACGGCTTTGACTCATTGACCGCATGACATTTCTTGCATGACCATGTAAGGATAGTGCCAGCAATATAAAATGCTAACTCTTCACGTGGTACAGGCTCGTTGCATAGATGGCAGATAATCCGCACCTGCAACGCGTTCAACAGTTCTTGATGGCGAGCCTTCTCGGCTAATTCATCATCGGTTGGAAAGTTTTCCCATTCGCCATCTTGGTTCATAAATTGTAGGCCGCTCATTGTCCCTCACGCACCTTCCATGTACCGTCTGGACTTAGGTTGTACCAAAGAACATCTTTACATGCGAAACAACTAAAGTTAGCCCACGGCTTATTAGTCTTAGCACTCACGCCTGTTTTCCATGACATTGGCTTATGGTCATGGCAATTACGACATAATGGAATGTCTTTATCGATCTTGACTCCACCTAATACTTCCTTGACCAGATCAACTGCAGCCTCAGCGGTTGGTGTTGGATGCACTTCCTTAGTTGTCCATGGATCATCCTCACGCTCAACCGTGATCTTATCTGCTAACTTCTCAGCAAATGGTTTAGGCTCTGCCGCTTTTACTTTTGACATTTCTTCGCGACTTGGTCTTTTGCCTTTTGTAGCGTAGCCTGCGTTAGCGAGACACCTACCAATCGCGCTCGTTTCGCAATTTTCCAGCGCAGACGTAGAATTAACGCCACGAGTGGATACAGTTTCCTCTGCGTATCCAGTTGTCCAAGGGTGCGCATCCACTTCAGTTCTATATATAGCAGCCTTAACGATAAAACGCTGAAGCGTATGCTCAACCAACATAGTGTCAATTCGACCATCTGGGTGATCCTTCCAAAACTTAGTTAAACGTTCTTCAACAGTTTCATAATCCTCAAGGTTAAACATGTGATGGCTTCTCCTCTAATAGCATCTGGATATGCTCAAGTGCATCAATCTTACCGCTGTAGTATGCAATATCGTATGGCTTACGCGCCGCTATAATGCAGTCTCTCAGCACTCGTAAATTGCGCAGATTAATCTCTTTCATTTCTGTTTTATTAGACATAATCTTCATTCTCCTGTGTGTGTAAAGCGCCACTAATTGCGGCGTATGCGGCCATATCTACGTAGGTATCGACTGAAGCATTTTCCATGCTTCTTGCGAGTTTGACCAGTACCATAATTCCTGCGACCTGATAGTCATGGATTGGCATGTCAAGGTATGCGCTGAGCAACCGTGCGGTGCGCTGCATGTTGTCTTGAGGATGACCGTATTGAAGACCACGATCTTGAATGATTGCTTTTGCCTCTGTAAGGAAATCACCTGAGTTCATGCTCTTACCTTATCGCGCTGTTCATAGAATTTACGAACGGCACGGCGGCCTTCTTTGTATCCGCTATCGACTCCAAGCGAGTAAAAGATAACTGCACTAATACCCCAGCCAACCATGAGAAATGCGATCTCGTATATAGTCATGACAACCACTCCAGACTTTGAAAGGTTGAAGTCATGCACCATTGGCCAGTAGCCTCATCTGACAGGATCTCGTAAGCCTCGCCAAGTTGCTCAAGGATTGTGCGCGCTGCCATAAGGCAGGCGTAGTTGTCGTACCAGTAGATATAGTCATGGCTGAAGGAAATCTTGCCCATAAAGCGGCCATCTTCAACCTGCTCAAGCCAAGTATCTGCATCCCACTTCATTGAAGTTTCATGCAGGCGTTCGAAGTCAATCGATTTGTCTAGGTAAATTTCGCCCATCTTTGACATTATGCAACCGCCTTAGCAATCGCTTCGCAACGTGAACCGTCCGAATGCCATACTTCCACGACCCTCAACCCATTGTCTAAATCATGGGTTTCTGCAATAAGTAATGCAATTTGGTCGTGAGTCAAATGACCGTAATTGCGTTCAATCTTAACATTTCTAGTATTGCGTAAAACTACTTTATGGCTTTCTGTGACTGTAGTCATTTTTACTCCTACGCTTCCGCAAGCCCTTCTTGCTTCCACGTAGATAACAATACGCTCAATCTAGGCGTAGTCAAGCATTTCTAGTGTGATTTACGTCACGATTTGGCAGTAGTTCGCCCTCATCCATGGCATCATCTATCGTGCGGCGTATGTCTAGGCTCAGATCATCCATAACGCTTTCCCTCTACCACGAAAGAAAGATCCTTCTCCATAGGCACTAGGACTGGAGTTACTTTATCTTTATCTACGTACAGGATAGCGAACCCCATTTGCCAATTTTGCGTGCCTTTAGCGTAGGCCATACCCTTTGATCTGATATCTGTAAGATGCCCGACCTCAACGCCTGTTAATTGTGACGTTATTAAGCCTTCAGATGCCGTTGTAACGGTCGATATGCCCTGTCTATGGGTGTGACCTTGGACTACGGACTTACCCCTGCGTATGGCGCTGTGAAGGCCTGTAAGACCCCCTTGAGGTTTAAGCGCACCCTCATCCCCGTGGATCATTACCCAATTCTTTGTAATATTATATACAGATTGGTGGAAAGTGATCCCTAGTTCGGGTAGGCGTAGAAAATTCTTATACTCTAGTTCAGGCAGTTTGAGCAGGGCTGGCAATCTTCCCGCGATTGACTGGTATAAACGCTGTTGGTGATTAGACCTAACCAACTGAGTAACCTGAAGGTCATAGAGTACTTGAACGCATAAATCTCTATCTGCTCCAAGGTCATCTAGAAACTCCTGCGGCTTGCCAATATTGAATTTGCCAAGCATGGGCATATCAAGTTCATCGCCCACGCATAAGACTTCATCGGGCTTCCATTTGCGGATGAACGCGGCAACGTGAGCAACCGCTTTTGGTGAGTGGTAAGGCACTTGCAAATCGCTGATAACCACGTAGCGTTTCAAATTTAGTCCTCATCATCGTCATCGTAAGGGATGGAGTCGGGAAGTTGCGGCAACCAATTAGGCGTAGGCAAAATCGTGGCAGGGTAAGTCAAGGGTTCAAGTAAGATAGCCAAGGCCATTTCAGTAGAAAACCCTGCTCGCCTTAGCGATTTGTAATACTCATTTAGACCAATACAATACTGATCCAGCATGGAATAAGCCTCAAGGTCAATAGCCTTTTTGCGTGCCATGCTTTTATTATCGCCTACCTAGTAATTCAAGAATAGTATCGACACGCGCTTCCAAGCGATTTACCTGATCCTTTATAGATGATCCGCTATTCGGCTTCAATTCCGCTAAATAATGCTTCACTAGGAATTGGAGCATCGCAGTGATGCCACCCAGCACCGTCACGATCGCTACTGCAATAGCAGCGTAATCTTGCGCGCTCATCGCTTGGGCGTGGCATATCCGAAAACGCCCGCTAAGACTGCCCAGAGTATTGAACGGTAATCGGCTGCGAAATTAGATGCAGCCCACGCAGACAGAAATGCGCCTGCAGTTAGTACATAAGGGTTTTTCATATTCATTCGGTTGCTCCTAATAGCGGGATATTGAACGGCGAACCATCTTCATCGCCTTGCTTAGTGAAAGAAAGGTGAAGATGGTGGCGGTGCTGATTAATGCCCTTATACGGTCTCCAACGCCATAATGATTTGGCGCTGGCAATCTTGCCGTCGAATATAAGATACTTGAGTCTTTTATCTTTCTTGGCAAGAATTCGTAGTTGATCTGCAAGGTAAGGCATTTCGTCTGGCTTTGATATTCCATGTAGATCCCTGTCAATATCCAACGCTCGGACAATCCCATTGTCAGCAATATGATCTGAAATGCCAGCCTTTTGGTGACGTTGATCGGCAATCCAACCGTCGCTACGTTTGTCGCGATCAGGGTAGTGCGCATTTATGGCCGCTCTTAGGGTTTCGCCTGCCTTGCATAATTTGGGTTTCATCCCAGTAGTAAAGCCAATTCATCTTGAGTAAGTCCTAAGCGATCTGCGATAGCAGCCTTAGCCTCAGCCTTCTCGGCTGCCGCTTGCTCCTCATCTGCCTTCGCTTTTGCGTAAGCGATCGCATCTGCCTCGCGTTGCTTGATTTCCTCGGCTGTAAGTTCTACCTCAGAGACTTCTCCAGTCTCGCAGTTAACGATGATCTTTGTGTCTGCCATTTTGTCTCCTATGATTTAGATATGCCGTAAAGTGAAGCGGTTGAATATTGTAAGAAGTTTGTGCTTCCTACTGTTCCTGAGTAAATAGTGATTTGGTTAATCGCGGTAGTTTGAGACCAAAGACCAGCGATCATCATGAGTTGGTAAGTAAAGTCTG
>JACCDP010597845.1_pt1 | contig 16309 bp, 8 predicted proteins | sample 7445841 | NCBI WGS metagenome assembly JACCDP01 (sample SAMN15323441, study PRJNA562643) | freshwater metagenome | isolation source: river surface water | place: USA:Blue River Watershed | collected 2017-08-17 | reverse complement strand
TCTACCACTACCAGGGCGAACTGAAGTCGGAAAACGGCGTGCGGGTCGTGGAACGCTTCCTCGCCGAACTGCGGGAGGACCTGGTGGCGAAACGCCTCGCGGCCGCCGGCCTGCCGCGGGCCGCCGCGCGGCCTTTCGAGTTCCGACGCGAGAACGTGGCCCCGCCGGAAAAGGTCGGCGGCAACCTGTTCGGGGGCGTCGTGCCGTACCTGATCATCCTGCTCTGTTTCAGCGGGGCGGTCTATCCGGCGATGGACCTCACCGCTGGGGAGAAGGAGCGCGGCACCATGGAGACGCTCCTCTGCAGCCCGGTGCCGCGGGTCGACATTGTGCTGGGCAAGTTCCTCCTCGTCCTGACGGGCTCCCTCTCGGCGATGGTGTTCATGCTTTTTTCGACCGCGCTCAGCATCGTGATCGGCGGGACGGCCCTCCTCGGGGGAGGCGGCGGGTCTCGGGCGGCCCTCGCCGCCGCCGGCGCCGCCCGCCCGCCGGAATTACCGGGCGGAACGCTCCCGCTGATCGACCCGCTCGGAATCTTCGGCGTCATGGCGATGGTGCTGCCGGTGGCCGTCCTTTTCGCCGCTCTCGCGTTCACTGTCGGGCTCTTCGCCAAGACCCAGAAGGAGGCGCAGAGCTACCTCGGGCCGATGATCGTCCTCGTGATCCTGCCCACGTCGCTCGGCGTCCTGCCCGGCATGGAACTCACCGCGACCACCGCGCTCGTGCCGCTCCTGAACCTTTCCCTCGTCTGCAAGGAGATGCTCTCCGGAGTGTGGAACTGGGGCCTCATCGCCCTGATCTTCGCTTCGTCCTGCCTCTACGCCGCCGGCGCCCTCTGGCTCGCGGTGCGGATGTTCCGGCGCGAGGACGTCATCTTCCGTACCTGACCGGAACGATCCGGCTGCGGCGGATGGGGTCGGAACCTGCACCGCGGAAGGGGCGGCGCGGCTGCGGCCGCCTGTTACTTTTGGGTTACGCCGCACGCGGGAGCGGGGCTACGCGGTGCCTGCATGCATATTTCTCCTCGCGACGAGGGGGCCGTGGGGCGCAATGGGGTTCGACATGCAGACGCGATTCACCCTGACCCTGCTCCTTGCCGCGCTCCCGCTTGCCGCCCAGCAGGCGCCCAACCGTCCCGCGCCCGCGGCCGACGAGGCCCTTAGGCTGGACACCTTCGTGGTGACGGGCTCCCACATCCGGCGCACCGATGCCGAGACGGCCCTGCCGGTCACCACCATCGACCTCGCCGAGATCGACGCCCGCGGCGCCGCCACCATGGCCGAGCTCTTCGAGACGCTCGGAATCGCCGAGCCGTCGGCCATCACCGAGATCAACAACGGCCCGCAGCTTGCCCGCGGTGACGTGGCTTCGGTCGACCTTCGCGGCATCGGCTCCGGCAGCACGCTCACGCTGCTCAACGGCCGTCGGATGGTGCCGCACCCGATCTCGATGGCGGAGAACGGCGTCCCTTCGCTGGCCGTGAACATCAACACCGTGCCCCGCGCCCTGATCGACCGGGTGGAAGTCCTGCGCGACGGCGCCTCCGCCGTTTACGGTGCCGACGCCGCCGCGGGCGTCATCAACAATCGCGTTTCCCGCACCTACACCGGACGCCAGCTCACGATGCGCGGGTCGATGACCCAGCACGGCGGCGCCAACGAGGCGGGCGGCACCTACACGCACGGGTTCCGCTCGGGGAAGACCCACGTCTCCTACTCGCTCGATTACTTTCACCGCGACGCCTTGGCGGCCTCGCAGCGCAAGTTCGCGTCCAACTCCGATTTCCGCCTCAGCCGTCGCCTGCCCGCTCCGTGGAACGGGCTGCCGCTCGTCGACGCGAACGGCACGACGATCTACGACAACGACTTCGCCAACACCAACAACGTGAACCAGTGGGGGCAGTGGCAGCGGGGCGCGATCCAGCCTGACTTCGTGACGTTCGTCGGTTCCCGGCCGGCCAACAACACGGGCATCAGCACCAGCACGACGCCCCCGGCCGGCGTCGCCACGATGGCGACCAACGGCATGTTCTACCTCTGGCCCAGCCCGACCGGAGTGAGCTTCAAGCAGACGGCGCTCTCCAAGAACATCGATAACCCGGAGAACGCGACGTACTCGAACTGGAACAAGTGGAAGGTGCTCGTGCCCGCCACCGACCGCGTGCAGTTCGCCACGTTCGTCGACCGGCCGCTCAGCGACCGCGTGGATTTCTTCGGCGACCTGCTGTTTTACCGGGCTTACAGCCGCAACGGCCGCGAACCGGTCAACTTCAAGAACACCGATGACCCAGGCATCTACCTGCCGGCGGCCAACCCGTGGAATCCGTTCGGCGTGCGCTTCTACCATCCGACCGGCGCGCCCAATTCCGACGGTACCCCGCGTCTCGTCGGCACGCCGGCCGACGTCTCGCTCTGGACGGGCATCTCCCCCGGCCAGAACGCCGACACCGCGGGGCAGGGTTTCCGGCCGCGCGTGACCGAGGTCTGGAGCTACGCGTGGCGTGTGCTCGGCGGCCTGCGCGGTCGCCTAGGCTCCTCCTGGGAGTGGGAGAGCGCGCTGGTTGCCTCCGGGGCGCAGACTCACGAGTACGAGCGTTTCCAGGTGAGGGAATCCAAACTGCGCCGGGCGCTCGGCCGCACGGACCAGACGGCCTTCAACCCGTTCCCGGTGACCTTCCGCGTCGTGAACAACCTCATCACGGTGGATCGGCCGTTCGCCAATCCGGCCGCGGTGCTCGACGAGGTCTACGGTGACGAGGATCGCTTCGGCCGCACCGGTCTCTTCATCTGGGACCTCAAGGCCAACGGCCGGATGGGCCGCCTCTGGCGCGGCGGGCCGGTCGGCCTCGCGACGGGGGTCGAGGTGCGCCACGAGACCTTTGCGGACAAGCGTTCCGCCTACTCGGGCCTGAACCCGCCCGGCTCCGGCGCCGAGTTCCCGTTCCTGCGGGAGGGTGACAACGATTTCCTCGCGCTCAGCTCCAACGTGCCGATCAGCGCGCGCCAGACGATCTTCGGCGCCTACCTCGAGACCGCGCTGCCCTTCGTCACCCGTGAGAACCGCGTGCCGTTCGCCGATTCCCTCGAGCTGACGCTCGCCGGCCGCTTCGAGCGGTTCTCGATCCACGGCCAGACCGCCAAGCCCAAGGCCTCGCTCGTCTGGATGCCGGTCACCTGGGTGAAGTTCCGCGGCTCGGTCGCCGAGTCCTTCCGCGCCCCGAACCTCGTCCAGACCAACATCACGCCGCTGCGCCGTCAGATCGGGGCGGCCGACCCCTATCGCTCCGAGGTGACCAGCCTCACGACCGACGGCTCGGTGCAGCGCACCGTCTTCCGGCAGGGCAACGAACGCCTGCAGCCGGAGCAGGCGAAGACAGCGCTGGCTGGCATTGTGGTTGAAGTGCCCGGGGTGCGCGGGCTTTCCGTCAGCTTTGATTGGTACCGACTGAACCAGAACGACGTGATCGAGAACATCGGCGCGCCGGGCTCCCTGTTGCGCGACGAGCTGTACCTGGACCTCGCCACCCAGGCCGCGCTCTCGGCCGGCACGCCCATCGACCGGATCGACCTCGGCTCCGGCACGGCCGGCTACAAGGGCTACACGGCGATCAAGCGCCGGCCCGTCACCGACGCCGACCGCGCGGCCTTCGCCGCCTTCAACGCGCGGCAGACCAATCCCGCCGCCCGCCGCGCCGTGGTCGGCGAAGTGGAGAGCATCATCGACAACTACATCAACCTGAGCGGGCGTGACATCGAGGGCTACGACGTCGGCGTGCAGTGGCGCTCCCCGCGCACGCGGTTCGGCACGTTCTCCCTCAACACCGACGTGACCCGCTACCTGCGACGCCGCTCCCAAGGGGATCCGGAGTCGCCGCTGTTGAACGAGCTCGACCGCAACGGCCGCGTGCGCTGGCGCGGCAGCGCCTCGCTCTCTTGGCGGCAGGGCGGCTGGTCCGCCGGCTGGTTCACGAGCTACTTCCACTCGTTCGTCGACACCTCGGCCGCGACCACCGAGGCGGTCTACCGCGCGCTCGGCCAGCCTGATTACATCCGGGTCTTCAACGACAACGGCATCACCCGCTACGTCCTGTTCGTGGACCCGTTCCAGAGCCACAACGCCTGGGTTGGCTACCGTTTCGCGCGCGACTCCCAGCGCTGGCTGCAGGGCGTCTCCGCACGGTTGGGGCTGAACAACGTCCTCGACGCTGAGCCGCCGCTCGCCGACGAGACTTACGGCTACGCCGGCGGCTCCGCAAACGCCCGCGGCCGACAGGTGACGTTCGAGATCTCGCGGAGGTTCTGAGGACATCCCCATGCGTTGCCCCGCGCTCCTCCTTGCGTTTGTTGCCGGCATGGCCGCGCGCCTCGCCGCCGTCGACATCGTCGCCCACCGCGGGGCGTCCCATGACGCCCCGGAGAACACCGTGGCCGCCGCGCGCCTCGCCTGGGCCCAGGGGGCCGACGCCGTCGAGACCGACATCCACCTCACCGGTGACGGCAAGGTGATCGTCTGCCACGACAAGACCACGAAGCGCACCACGGGGAAGGATGGCGTGATCGCGGGCATGACCCTCGCGGAATTGCGCGCGTTGGACGCCGGCAGCTGGAAGGCGAAGGCCTTCGCCGGCGAGAAGCTGCCGCTTCTGGAGGAGCAGCTGGTGCTGACTCCCCCGGGCAAGTCGATGCTGGTCGAGATCAAGACGGGGCCCGAGATCGTGCCCGAGCTGGTGCGGGTGCTGGCCGCGGCCGGTGGCACGGCGCGGAATGCGACGATCATCAGCTTCAACGCCGAATCGCTTCGTGCCGTGCGCCGGCAGCTGCCGGGCTTCCGGACGCTTTACCTGAAGGGTTACGAGGCGCCCGACACCAAGGATCCGAAGGCGAAGCGACCGCCTTCGATCGACGAGGTGATCCGTGACGCGAAGGCGGCGGGCTTCACCGGCCTCGATCTGCAGCACACCTGGCCGCTCACGCCGGCCGACGTGGCGAGTATCCGCGCCGCTGGCCTGGAGCTGCACGTGTGGACGGTGGACGAGCCGGCGGTGGCCCGGCGTTGGATCGAACTCGGAGTCGCTAGCATCACGACCAACCGTCCGGGCTGGCTTCGGGAGCAGCTGCGGCCCTGACTCGATCCATGCTTTCCCTCCTGCGTCCCGCCCCGGCGGCGCCAGCGCTGCCGGCGGACCGGATCGACCCCGAGTACCGGCGCCTCCGCTGGCAGGTGTTCACCGGAATCTTCGTCGGTTACGCGGCGTTCTACCTTGTTCGGAAAAACTTCGCCCTCGCGATCCCCGACATCCTGAAGGAGCACCCGGAGTATTCGAAGGCGGCGCTCGGTTCGGCGATGACGGGGCTGTCGGTCGCCTACGGAGTCTCGAAGTTCATCATGGGGTCGGTGTCGGACCGCAGCAACCCGCGGTGGTTCATGACGATCGGCCTGCTTCTCACCGCCGGGGTGACCTTCGCGTTCGGCACGTTCCCGGCGATCTACGGCTCGCTCACGGCGATCATCGCGTTGCAGACGCTGAACGGCTGGTTCAACGGCATGGGCTGGCCGCCGTGCGGCAAGACGATGGTGCACTGGTGGAGCACGCGGGAGCGCGGGCTCACGGTCTCGCTCTGGAACGTCGCCCACAACATCGGGGGCGGCCTTGTGGCGAAGCTCGCCCTCATCGGGGTCCTGATCTTCGGGGGTTGGGGCGCGAAATTCTACTTCCCCGCGCTCGTCGCCGCGACAGTGGCCCTGCTCATCGCGTGGCTGCTGCGCGACACGCCGCAGAGCTGCGGGTTGCCGCCGATCGAGCGGTACAAGAATGACTACCCGCCCGACTACTCCGCGGAGCACGAGCGCACGTTCACCTTTCGCGAGATCTTCCTGGGTTACGTCCTGAACAACCGGTACCTCTGGGCCATCGCGGTCGCGAACGCGTTCGTCTACTTCGTGCGTTACGGCGTGGTGGACTGGATTCCCACCTACCTGCAGATGGCCAAGAAGTTTTCCTTCCAGCAATCGAGCTGGGCCTGGGCGGCCTTCGAGTTCGCCGGCATCCCGGGTACCATCCTGTGCGGATGGGTTTCCGACAAAATCTTCAAGGGCCGGCGCGCCCCGGCGACCATCCTCTTCATGCTGCTGACGCTGGCCGGGCTCGTCGTCTACGGTCTGAACCGCAACGGACCGCTCTGGATCGACATCGCCTCGCTGATCGCGATCGGGTTCTTCGTCTACGGTCCGATCATGATCATCGGGCTCCACGCCCTTGACCTCGTGCCGAAGAAGGCCGCGGGCACGGCCGCCGGCTTCACCGGGTTCTTCGGCTACGTCTTTGGCTCAGCCATCGCCGGCGCCGGCGTGGGCTGGATCGCCGACCACTGGGGGTGGGGCGGGGTATTCGCCACGATGATCGTGTGCTGCCTGCTCACCATCGCCTTCAGCGCCATGACCCTCGGCCACCGCGCTTCCAGTTCCTCCGCTCCCTAAGCTGCCCGCGCCTGCGGCGTCGTCGTCGGTTTGCCTTTCCCCATGAAGATCGTCCTCGGTTTCCTCGGTCTCGTCCTGCCCGCCCTCGCCGCGCCCGCGTCCGGGCCGCTCGTCGTCGCCCACCGCGGCGCCAGCGGCTACCTGCCGGAGCACACCAAGGCCGCCAAGGCCTATGCCCATGGCCTCGGCGCCGACTTCATCGAGCAGGACATCGTCCTCTCCAAGGACGACGTCCCGCTGGTCCTCCACGACATCTACCTTGAAACCATCTCCGATGTCGCCGCGCGTTTTCCGGACCGCAAGCGGGCCGACGGTCGCTACTACGCCCTCGACTTCACGGTGGCTGAACTGAGGCAGCTTGCGGTGCGTGAGCGCGTGAACGCCCGCACCGGCGAGCAGGTCTATCCGCGCCGCTACGATTCCAAGGCCACGCCCGGTACTTTCCGCATCTCGACCCTCGAGGAGGAATTGCAGCTGATCCAGGGTCTCAACCGCAGCACCGGCCGTACCGCCGGCATCTACCCCGAGATCAAGCAGCCCAAGTGGCACCGCGACCAAGGGCGTGACGTCAGCCGTGCCGTGCTGCCGGTCCTCGCCCGTTACGGCTACGCCACCAAGGCCGATCCCTGCTTCCTGCAGTGCTTCGAACTCTCCGAGGTGCGCCGGCTCCGCGGCGAACTCGGCTGGAAGGGTCGCCTCGTCATGCTGATCGGCGGTGCCGCTTCGGAGGCCGACGGCACCGATTACGCCGCCCTTTGCACTCCCGCCGGCATCAAGGAGCTCGCGGGCCTGGTGGACGGCATCGGGCCCGCCATCAGCCGCATCGTCACCTGGCCCGCGGGCGGCGGCGCGCCGCGCTTCACCGACCTCGTGCCGCTGGCCCGCGCCGCCGGGATCGCGGTCCATCCGTATACGGTCCGCGTGGACGACCTGCCGCGGAACTGCCCCTCCGTCGACGACCTCCACGCCGCGCTGTTCGCCACCGCCCGGGTCGACGGCGTGTTCACCGATTTCACCGACGTCACGGCCGCGTGGCTCCGCCGCCACGGTGGTCGGCCCTGATTGATCCACGCCGAGCCTGATCCCGGCAGGCTCGGAACCACAAACGGACACGCAGGGGCGCGAAGATCGATCCGCGGCTCGGTCCACGCCTCTCCTTCACACGCGGTTGTGGGCTCCCGTTCCTTCGTGTTGATACGTTTTCCTTCGTGGTTGGCTCCAATCCTTCCGGCTGACTTCAAGTTCTTTCGTCCCGCTCCCGTGAAACTACCCTCCTGTACCCTCCCGCGCCTCCTGTTGGTCGCCGCGGCCCTCTTCCTTGCCCGGCTGCTCCCGGCCCAGCCTGCCGCCACCGGCACGATCGCCGGCCGCGTCGTGAACAGTATCGGCGGCGCCGCGCTCGAAAACGCGCGCGTGACCGTGGCCGGCACGAGCCGCGAGGCGTTCACCGACGCCTTCGGCGAGTTCCGCCTCACGGCCCTGCCGGCGGGTGAGCACACCCTGAGGGTCTTCTTCACGGGACTCACACCGCGGACCGCCGTCGTGCGCCTCGCCGGGGGCGCCTCCGAGCGCCGCGACTTCGTGCTGGAGCCTTTCGGGGCGGCGCCCTCCGCCGGCTCCGACGGGGTGGTGAAGCTGGATTCCTTCGTGGTCGGATCGGCCCGCGACACCAACGCGGCCTCGATCGCGATCAACGAGCAGCGGTTCGCCGGCAACATCAAGACTGTCCTCCACACCGACGCGATGGGCGACGTCATCCAGAACAACCTGGGCGAGTTCGTAAAGTACCTGCCGGGGGTCGACGTCGGCACCGACCAGATGAACTCCGTGCAGATCGGTCTGCGCGGGCTGCCGTCGGCCTACACCAACATCGCCCTCGACGGTGACGACGTGAACGCCGCCGGCTCGGCCGGCCCCACGCGCAATACCCTCCTGCAGGCCTTCTCGCTCAACAACGCCTCCCGGGTCGAGATCTACAAGGTGCCCACGCCCGACATGTCGGCCGCCAGCCTGGGTGGCTCCATCAACATGGTCAGCCGCACCGCGTTCGAGGCGAGCCGGCCTGAGCTTCGCTTCAAGGCCTACATCAACCGCAACTCCCGCGACCTCGCGTTCAGTCGGCAGCCGGGTGGTGGCGACGGCGACGACCAGAAGCGCGTGTTCCATTACCAGCCCGACTTCGACCTCGCCTACACCGTGCCGCTCACGAAGGACTTCGGCTTCTCGGTCAACGCCGTGAAGAACGACCAGTACGGCGTCGCCCGGCGCATCAACCGCACCTTTAACACCAGCACCGCGGCGACCAACCCGCTCCGGGCCACCGTCGATAACCCCTACCTCACGACCTACCAGTACAACGTCTTCCCGGTCTACGAGCACCGCTACTCCCTCGGCACCCGGCTCGACTGGCGCGTCGCCCCCGCCGACACGCTCTCGTTCACCTACTCGGGCAACTGGCTCGTGCAGGACTACGAGCAACACAACTTCATCCTCAACGCCGGCACCAACCCGGTCGCTTGGGGCCCCGACTTCACGCGCGGCCGCGCCGGCTCCGGTTCCATCAACGTCAACAACACCGCCCGTTACGTGCGCGTGCGGAACAACATCTTCCGGCTCTCGTACCGGCACGTTGGCGCGCTCTGGGACGTCACCGCCAACGCCGGCTACAACTTTTCCGACCAGTCCTACCGCGCCATCTCCCACCGTCAGTTCGAGACGGCGGGGGCGCGCATCCAGAATGCGACGATCGACTTCGAGGGCTTCACCGATCACCGGCCCGGCGCCATCACGGTGCGCAATGCCGCGGGTCAGGTGATCGACCCGCTGAAGCTGTCGAATTACAGCTTCTTCCTCAACGGTTCCAACGGCACGCGTGACAACGACGGCACCGCCCGCAGCGCCCGCGTCGACCTGCGGCGCAAGTTCTTCGGCGCGGTCGCTTGGTCGCTCAAGGGCGGCCTCTCCACCGCGGAGCAGTACCGGGCCCGCCGAGCCTCGTCCTTCACTCCGGTGTACGTCGGCCGGGACGGCATCGCGGGCAGCGCCGACGACGCCGCGTCCCTCGCCCCGGTCGACCTTACCAATTACGCGATGCTCGACTACTTCATGCCGCGGAACGCGCCGCAGCCCCAGTTCGTGAGCAGCCGCCGCGCCTGGGAACTCTACGAGCAATACCCGCAGCACTTCCAGATGACGGCGGCCAACCTGCGCACCGACCTCCGTGCCGACGCCCTCAACACCGAACGCATCACCGAGCGGATCGACGCCGCCTACCTCCTCGCCGATGCTTCCTTCTGGGCGAACCGGCTGCGCATCCTCACCGGCGTCCGCCTCGAGCGCACGACCGACGATGGGCAGACCGTGCTCCAGGACAACAACGCCCAGTACCAACGCGACCCCCGCACCGGGGCGCTCATCCTCAACGCCCAGAACCGGCCGATCCCGCTCACGACCGACGGCATCGAGATCGACCGCCTCGTGTACCGGAAGCTCGGCGCCCGCGTCCGCAAGCGTTACGAGGGTCTCTACCCGAGTCTCAACGCCACGTTCAACTTCACGCCCGATCTCCTCGGCCGGCTCGGCGTCGCCCGCACCCTTGGCCGGCCCGACTTCGGCAACATCATGGGCGCGACCAACGTGAATCAGGTCGACTTCAATCCCGACTCCTCCGCCGCCGGCGCGGCCCTCGGCACGATCACCACCAAGAATCCCGGGCTCGAGCCGTGGACCGGCCAGAGCCTCGACCTGCGGCTCGAGCATTATTCCGCCGGCGGGGGCGAGATCTCCGCGGGTTTTTACCGGAAGCAGATCCGGAATTTCTTCGCCACTCGGAACTTCCTCGCGACCGCGGACTTCCTGCAGGGTGTCGGTCTCGGGGAGGAGTTCGTCGATTACCAGGTGAACGCGCCGGGCAACGTCGACGGGGTCGCGCACATCAACGGCTACGAGGTCAACGTGAGCCAGCCGCTCTCGTTCTTCACCCGCGCTCCGTTCGCGAGGTCGGTGCGGGTCTTCGCCAACGCGACGCTGGTGCGTACGATCGGGCCGCGGGAGTCCGACTTCCGCGGCTTCACGCCGAAGATGATCAACTGGGGGTTCTTCTACAACCGGAACCCCGTCGCCTTCAACGCGCGCTGGACGCTCGTGGGCAAGAAGCGGGTGGGCACGGTCGCCGCGGGGAACCTCGGGGCTGCCGGCTGGAATTACCAGCAGGAGCGCCTGCGCCTCGACGCCTCGCTCGATTACCGGCTCAGCCGCAATTACGCGCTCTACGCCACCGGCCGCAATGTGTTCAACAACCGCGACTCCAACGAGGCCTACGCGATCGGCAGCCCGCGCTACGTGAAGTTCGCCGCCGAGGGCGAGTACGGCGTCACCTTCCAGGTCGGCGTGAAGGGGAACTTCTGACGGCCGGTCGCGGCGGGCTTCAAAGATCCAGCGTCGCGCCCGGTTTCAGCGGTTGGACGGCATGGCCGGCCTCCTTCGCGCGGCGGGCGAAGTCGGCGGCGTCCTGTGCGAGCAGCGGCCAGGTATCGTAGTGCATCGGCACCGCGAGCCGCGGCTTGAGGAAGTCGAGCGCCGTCAGGGCGTCGTCGGGGCCCATCGTGTAGTTGTCGCCGATCGGCAGTAGCGCCGCATCGAGGTTGGTGCGACCGATCAGCTGCATGTCGAGGAACAGCGCGGTGTCGCCCGCATGGTAGAGCGTCTTCCCGTCGGCGTGGAGCAGGATCCCGCAGGGCGATCCGAGGTAAATGGGATTAAGGCCGGCCTCGGCGCTCGAGGAATGGTGGGCCAGGGTGAGCTTCACGCGGCCGAAGGGAAAAGTGTGGGCGCCGCCGGGATTCAGGCCGTGCGTGCGGGCCCCCTTGGCGGCGAAGTACTCGGCCAGTTCGAAGTTGGCCACGATCACCGCGTCGTTGCGCTGCGCGAGGGCCAGCGCGTCCCCCGTGTGGTCGTCGTGTCCGTGCGAGAGCAGGATCGCGTCGCAGCGGAGGTCCTCGGCGCGGGCGGCGGCGGCCGGATTACCGGTCAGGAACGGGTCGATGAGGATCCGGGCGCGGCTGGTTTCGACGAGGAAGCAGGAGTGTCCGAGGAAGGTGAGACGCATGGAGGTGGCGGGGGAGGTCAGGAGAGCTCTGCGGAGGGACTGTAACCGGCTCCGGCCCTGGCGCCAGCGCGCGGACCGTCGGGATTTGCTGCCAACGTCCGTAGGGCGCCGCAAGGGGGGGCGCCGGTCGCACACCAGCCATGCGCCCAGTTGCCTTGCAGCCGGCTCACATTCATCGTCACTTCAAGTCATCCCGTTCGTCATCAGCCTCCGCCCCCATGTCGCGCCGCTCCACCCGTTTCCGTCCGGCCTTCATCCTCGGCGCTCTGGCATTGCCGGTCACAGCCTTGGCGACTGATGCGGCAAGGAACTTTCGCGCCTCCGTTGAGCCGCTGCTCGCCAAATACTGCCTCGATTGCCACGGCGGCGGTATCCGCAAGGGAGGCGTTTCCCTCGATGAACTGGGGTCCGACGCCGAGGTCGTCCGCCGCCACGATGTGTGGTTCGCCGTCCTGAAGAACGTCCGCGCGGGCCTGATGCCGCCGCTGGAGGACGGGGCTGCCCGGCCGACTCCGGCGGAGATCGACACCCTCTCGCGCTGGATCAAGTACGAGGCCTTCGGCATCGACCCGCTCGACCCTGATCCCGGCCGCGTCGCCCCGCGCCGCCTCAACCGCGTCGAGTACCGCAACACCATCCGCGACCTGATGGGGCACGACTTCAACAGCGAGGTCGAATTCCCGCCTGACGACAGCGGCAACGGTTTCGACAACAACGGCGAGGTGCTGACGATTTCCCCGCTGCTGCTCGAGAAGTACCTGGCTGCCGCCGAGGCGATCGTCGAGAAGGCGGTGCCGAAGGTGGGCCGCGTGGTGCGCGAGCGCGTGGCTTCCGGGCGCGATTTCCGCGCGGAGGGAGGGTCCGGTTCTGGGGACCAGCTCAACGCCCGTCGGGCCGTGACGGTTTCCCGTTCCTTCTCCGTCGAACAGGCGGACCGCTACCAGGTCATCATGGAATTGGAGACCCGCGGCACGTTCGACTTCGACGGCAGCCGGTGCCGGCTCATCGGCCGGATCGACGGCGAGGAAAAGTTCAACGAGCTCGTCGTCTGGTCGGAGCGCCGCCCTTTGCGCCGCGAGTTCGAGGTGGAATGGCAGCCGGGCCGCAAGACCATCTCTTTTGAGGTCGTGCCGCTGCCGTCCGTCGGAGAGGGTGCCGCGGCCGAGGCGCGCCCGCAGAGCGCGCCCGGTCCGACGAGTGTCACCATGCGGGTGAATTCGGTCACGGTGCGCGGGCCCTTGAGTGAGCGGCATTGGATCGCGCCGGAGAACCACGGGCGCTTCTTTCCCGGGCCGTTGGTCGGCGCTGACCTCGGCGAGCGCGACCGGCGGGCGGCGGAGCTTTTGCGCGCCTTCGCCACCCGGGCCTTTCGCCGGCCCGTCGACGATTCCACGGTCGAGCGACTCGGATTCATCGCTCGTCAGGTCTACGCGCAGCCCGGGCGCACCTTCGAGGAAGGCGTGGGCCGGGCGATGATGGCCGTCCTCGCGTCGCCGCGCTTCCTGTTTCGCGTGGAAGAGTCCGATCCGGCCGCGCCGTCGGGTCCGTACGCCCCGCTCGACGAGTGGTCGTTGGCCTCGCGCCTCTCGTATTTCCTCTGGTCGAGCATGCCCGACGAGGAGCTGTTCGCGCTCGCGGGCCGGGGAGAACTCCGGCGCAACCTGCGGGCGCAGGTTGACCGCATGGTCCGCGACCCGAAGGCCCAGGGCCTGGTGCGCAACTTCACCGGGCAATGGCTGCAGGCCCGCGACGTGGAATCGATCCCGATCAACGCCCGGGTCGTCCTGGGGCCGGGGGCGCGTCCCAACCGCGACGGCCGCGTGGAGTTCGACGGCGTTTTCCGGCGCCTCATGCGCGCCGAGACCGAGGCTTATTTCGACCACGTCCTGCGCGAGGATCGCAGCCTCCTGGAGCTGGTCGATTCCGACTACGCCTTCCTCAACGCGCGGCTGGCGGAGCACTACGGCGTGCCCGGAGTCGAGGGCGATGAACTCCGCAAGGTGACCTTGCCGCCCGACAGCCCGCGGGGCGGCGTCATTACCCAGGGTACCGTACTGGCGGTCACCTCCAATCCCACGCGCACGTCTCCGGTGAAGCGCGGGGTCTTCATCCTCGACAACATCCTGGGTACGCCGCCGCCGCCCGCGCCGCCCGACGTTCCCGATCTGGAGGAGGCGCGGAAGGAATTCCAGGGCCGGGAGCCCAAGCTGAGCGAGATGCTGGCCGCGCATCGCTCCAACAAGCTCTGCCATTCCTGCCATTCGCGGATGGATCCGCTCGGCCTGGCCCTCGAGAACTTCAACGCGCTGGGCGGCTGGCGTGACACCGATGCCCGCCAGCTGATCGATCCCGCCGGCATGCTCATCACGGGCGAGCGCTTCGCCGACGTGCGCGAGTTGAAGCGCGTCATCGCCCGCGAACGCTCGGCGGATGTCTACCGCTGCTTCACCGAGAAGCTCTTCACCTATGCGCTCGGGCGCGGGGTCGAGCACTTTGACAGCCACACGATCGAGGCCATCACGCGGCGCCTGCTGGACGGCGGCGGCAAGGCTTCGATCGCCCTGCTCGGCATCATCGAGTCGCCCGCCTTCCAGCGCCGTCGCGCGGCTCCGGCCGGCCAGGCGCTGTCGATGGCCCCACCTCCCGTTCCCTGAACTCCGCGTTGGACGATTCCGAGTTTTGTCGCATCATTTGAATTTCCCCGCCGCCCCATGAAAAAGCCCACCTCCCCCGTCGTCGCCCGCGCCTCTGATGCCGCCGTGACCCGCCGGCGTTTCCTCCGCGGAGTGGGAGCGTGCCTGTCACTGCCGCTCTTCGAGACGGCTCTCCGCGGTGCGCCCGCGGCCGCTGGCGGTGGACCCGGATTGGCGACGACTTCGACCGGTGCGCCGCTGCGCATGGCCTTCGTCTATTTCCCGAACGGCGCCCATCAGGACAATTGGTGGCCGACGGGCGAGGGCGCCGGTTTCCAGCTGGGTCGCACGATGGAGCCGCTCGCGCCGCTCAAGGGTTCGATCCAGGTGCTCGGCGGGCTCGATCACAAGAACGCCACCGCCGGCAACGATGGCGCGGGCGACCATGCCCGGGCCAACGCGACCTTCCTCACGGGCGAGCGGGCGCGGAAGACCGATAGCACCGACATCCGCGTCGGCATCTCGGTCGATCAGGTGGTCGCCCAGCGACTCGGCGATGGTACCCGGTTTCCCTCCCTCGAGCTGTCTTGCGACGCCGTGCGCAAGTCGGGCCGCTGCGACTCCGGCTATTCGTGCGCGTACCAATACAACCTTTCGTGGGCGTCGCCGGGCACGCCGGTGGCGCCGGAGCCGAATCCGCGGCTCGTTTTCGAGCGGCTCTTCGGCAGCGGCGCGCCGGGTGAGCGGCAGCGCAACCTCGAGCTGCGGCAGCGCACCCAGAAGTCGCTCCTGGACTTTGTGCTCGACGACGCGAAGGCGCTCCAGCGGCAACTGGGCGGCCGCGATCGCGACAAGCTCGACGAGTACCTGACGGGCGTGCGTGAGATCGAGCGGCGGATCGCGCGGACGGAACGTTTCGGCGCGCTGCCCCAGCCGGGTATGGAGACGCCGGTCGGGATTCCTTCCGATTACGGCGAGCACATGGATCTCATGTACGACCTGCTCGCGCTTTCGTTCGAGACCGACTCGACGCGCGTGGCGACCCTGCTGCTTGCCGGCGACGGCAGCAATAAGGCGTACCCGCAGATCGGCATCCCGGAGGGTCACCACTATTGTTCCCACCACCGCAACGATCCCGACCTCATGGACAAGATCGCGCGGATCGACCGCTACTACATGGAGCGCTTTGCCCGCTTCCTCGGCCGGCTGGAGGCGAAGAAGGACGTCGACGGCCGCTCGGTGCTGCACAATTCGATGATCGTCTACGGGTGCGGCAATTCCGACGGCAACCGCCACACGCACCATAACCTGCCGATCGTCCTCGCGGGCGCCGGCGGCGGCACGCTCAACCCCGGGCGCCACGTGCGGCTCGGCGGCCAGCCGATGAGCAACCTCTTCCTCGGGATGATCGACCGCATGGGAGTCAACGGTGTCACCCGCATCGGTGACTCCTCCGGCCGCATCGCCGGCGTTTGAGCGGCCGTCGGCTCCGCCCTACGGGATCAGGCGCGTGATTGGCCGCCGAGGCGGACGTCCATCCAGACGGCGAGGGTGAGGACGATGCCGCGGGCGATGAACTTCGCCTCGGGTGCGACGGCGAGGAGCGTCATGCCGTTCAGCAGCGCGGTCATCACCAACGTGCCGATGAGCACCCCCGACACCGTGCCGCGTCCACCGCGCAGAGCGGTGCCTCCGATGACGCAGGCCGCGATGGCGTCGAGTTCCATCAGATCGCCGACCGTGGTCGTCGAGGCACCGGAGTAGGCGGTGGTCATGAACCCGGTGAGGGCCACGGCGACGCCCATCAGGACGTACGCGCCCGTCAGTACCCGGGGCACGGGGATGCCGGAAAGCACGGCGGCCTCCTCGTTGCCTCCGATGGCGTAGAGGTGGCGCCCGAAAGGCGTATGCCGGGTGAGGAAATAAACCGCGCCGGCCGCGGCGGCGAGGATCACGAGTGGCAGGGGCACGCCCCGGAAATGGTTGCACAGCGCGACGAGCCCGAGCGTGCCTGCGGCGGCGGCCGACCAGCGGGCGGCGAAGGCGCCGGCCGACACGACGGGCAGGCCGTGCGCGAGGCGGGCGCGGCGCC
>JACCDP010575799.1_pt1 | contig 16309 bp, 15 predicted proteins | sample 7445841 | NCBI WGS metagenome assembly JACCDP01 (sample SAMN15323441, study PRJNA562643) | freshwater metagenome | isolation source: river surface water | place: USA:Blue River Watershed | collected 2017-08-17 | reverse complement strand
GCGGATGCTCTGCAACATATTGCTGGCAATGCCCTTGCTCAAACTGCACTTGCTAAAATTTAGACGGGGGTGTGTATACAAAATATGCACCCCCAACTAAACAATATGATATACTAATAATTAATAAAAGGAGATACTATGTACGCAGTTTTATCAAAAAGAAATGAAACATCTTGGGATGTTTTAAAGACAATGGAGCCATACACAGATTCAGAAAAAAATCTTTTGGTTGAAAATGCTGTAGCAAAAACTCCTCATCCTCTGGGAATAGAAACAACATCATTTAGGGATGCTGCAAAATATAAGTCTGTTTGGGATGGAGTATCATTTTCTGGTGGAGTTGAAAGACCAGAAGATTCAGTAATCTTAGATATTTGGGATGACAACAAAAGATTTTCTTTTATTTCTGAAAATGTTTTAATAGCAAGTTTTGTTCTTGCTAATACGCATGTTCTTGCAGACTTTATGTCTGAAAAATTTCAGGGCGAGGTTATTTTAGTTAAGGTTCCAGAAGATCAGGCAGTTGCTGCAGGAGAAACTCATGGCTGGAATGGCTCAAGATTTACAGAAGTTTAATGTTTAATTTTTAACAAAATAGCGAAAGGTTTATAAATATAATGTACGACGAGAACGATAACGTTTGGTTCACAAAAGATAGATCTGAAACAGCACTCAATAGATACCCATCAAAAATTATTGGAAACAATGTTCTAGTTGAAAATCCAGCACTTGGAATTAATTTATATAGAAATGTTTTTTCAAAAGAAGACTCCGAAAGATATATAAGTACCCTTGAGTCAAATTTGGGTAGCACTGGAAAGTATCGTTGGTCAGAGGCAAAAGTAACAAACTCAGACGTACCAATAAAAAAAGCCAGAGATGCTGTAGATTTTAGATACAAGCAGGAAAATTTAGGTCCAAGAGATGAGCATAATGCAGAACTGCTTGACCTACATGAAGAGATTTATCAAAAGTTAAAGTTCTGTGTTGATGACTATGCTAGATATTGGGGAATCAATGTTGTATATTACGAGGCATTTAACTTCGTAAAATATGAAGGAGAAGGAACTCACTTTAATATCCATGCAGACCATGGTCCAATGTATAATTGCACTGTCTCTGCTGTAATATATATAAACGAAGATTACGAAGGTGGAGAGATTAAGTTTCCAAGACTTGATGGGTATACCCATACTCCAAAAATTGGAGATATATTAATCTGTCCATCTAACTATATTTATGAACATGCGTCTCTACCAATGAAAAAAGGATCAAAGTATTGTGTTGTAGTAATGACAGATATTAACGAACTGGGACACAAGTAGTGTCTTTAATTGCTATATTTAGATCATTTAGGCCTTGGCTAAACAAAAACAGTATATCCATTCCAGTTCCCACACAAAAAGAAATACCAAACTGGTACAAAGATGCTGATAGATTTGCAAAAATGCCAAATGGAGAATATTACAAGGCACCAAAAGAGGTTTGTCCATTTCCAAAAGAAGGAACAACTGACGACTATGGAAAAATACCTACATGGAAAGCATGTCCTGCAATCATGGATGCGTTTTCGACTGGCTATGTATTTAAAACTCCATGCGATTTGACATTTGCAAAAAATTCGCAGGGAGTAATTAATGTCATAATTGATGATCCAAAGTATAAAGACTTCTGCACACAAAGACCACCAATGCCACAATTTGAGCACCCACTTGGATACTACAAAAATCATTTTGCATGGTCTGCTGATTGGGGATTAGAGTTACCAGAAGGATACAGTGCTTTGTTTATGACACCAATGAACAGGTTTGATCTTCCATTTTTAAATACTACTGGCGTAGTTGACTCAGACAAAGTTCATCTTCTTGGAAGTTTCCCATTTTTTATTGCAGAAGGATGGGAAGGAACCCTGCCAGCAGGTACGCCATACCTTCAGGTTCTTCCTTTTAAAAGAGAAAACTGGGATCACAAAATAGAAATTTTAGATCAGTCTACAATTTATGATAAAATGGTTAGTAACATGCAATTTTATCGTCAGCCAGATGGCGGTGTATATAAAAATAAAGTCTGGTCACGAAGAGAATATAGATAGGAATATATAATGCAAAGTTGGACAGAAAAAGAGATTCTTGGCAACGGAATTGTTTGCTATAGAGATGTAATTAAGCAGGAGTTCGATGTAATCAACAGACTTGAAAATACTCTTGGTTCTGTTGCTGGATATGGTGAGTTATCTTCAGAAGGAAAAAGATATCACTGGATGCCAGCCTATGTTGGATACCAACAACTTATGCCAGACTACAGAGATTGCGTTGACTTTAAATTTAAGAAAACAGATATAGAGTTAGACAAAAGCGAAGATTCTTTAAAGTTGCAGGCTTTGTGGCAAGACATATATGATGCACAAGCCGCTGCCGTAGAAGATTACAGAAGAGATTACAACATTATGCCACTAAAGTATTGGGAGGCCTTTAACTTTATTAAGTATGGTCCAGGCCAACATTTTAAAGAGCACCACGATCATGGATATTCCTACAACTGTACTGTTTCTCTTGTGGCTTATGTAAATGATGACTATGAGGGTGGAGAATTATACTTTAGGCTACAAGGTTTGAACATTAAGCCAAAGGCTGGAGATCTATATATATTTCCATCTAACTTCATGTACCCTCATCAGGCAATGCCAGTTCATTCTGGAACAAAGTACTCTATCGTAACAATGCTTGACTATAGCAGGAAGTATCATACTCCAGACATGTATGATGCTAAATGGGATCAAGAGTAATGTTTAAAATTTCTGTTGAAAAAATGCATGCAAATAGTTTTGTTATTTCTCCAATGTCCATTAAAAGAGACTGGATGGATGCTACATCAGAAAACCATGCATATAGGTGTTTTCCAGTAACACAGGCAAATGTAATTGGCTGGAGCCTTTCTTGTTCTCAAGACATATCTTTTATCTGGGACGGAATAAATGATCAAACTCAAGACCATGTAGAGATTGTTTCTGCACCAGAAGGATCTTATACTGGTAGAGGTCAGTCCTCTATAAGCCTAAACACGGGCTTGATTTTTAGAACTGACGAAGATGTTAGCATTCTTACAATAAACCCTGTAAATTATTTTAATGAAGATTTTGAAACAATGTCTAACCTTATTAGTTCATCTTTTTATGACAATCCTCTTCCGTTAGCAATTAAAGCAAGAAAAGCAAATAAAGAAATAACTATAAAGGCTGGAGTCCCAATAGCGACTATAATTCCAATCTCTTTAACAAATTTAAACAACAGCACTATAGAAATTTTTCAATATAAAGACGATGATGGGTTAAGAACAGATGCTAACATTGCATATGGTCAAGCAGCACAAATTTTAAATTCTTCTGGAAAGTGGACAGACTGGTACAGAGATGCTGTAAACGAAAATGGAGAAACAAAGGGTAATCACGAAACAAAAACTTTAAAACTATATGTAAACGATAATACTGGTGCTTTATGAACGAGATAAACATAACACACGATGACATGGTTAATGACTATATTAAGAATGCGAAAGAGGGCAAAGTTGCTCATTATATGATAACAGTGTCTAGAGATGGAGAGTCCCCAGTAAGATCAATTATATCTTTTGATACAGTGGAGCAGGCCTTAGAGGGTTATGAGATGTATCAAGATGCTGGTTTTGCTAAAAATTATCTTACGGTTTCTTTATATCAGCCATCAGGAACTATTAATACAAAAGTTTTAAAAAGAAATCATGCTGGTGATCCATCGTTTGTTAGACAAAACTATATAGATACAGTAGAGGCTCTTCACGAAGTAAAAGATAAATTAAGCAAAAAAGACTACGAATCAATGTGTCTTAAGATTGTAAAGTCATTTGCAAAGGATAACTGGAGGTTTAATCCAGACAGATTCTTAAAACAGTTAGAAATAGATAAGGAGTTATAGGGTATAGAAACCCTATGATATAATCAAATTATGGATAAACTAGAAGCATCTGTTGTAGTTAGAAAACCGTCTATGACCCCTTCTGGGTGGTTTGGCAATGGAAAAGATATGATTGTTGAGTTAGAAAACTTTATGACTCAAGAAGAGATTGAATTTTTAGAAAAGGCTGCAAAGTCTTTGACTATTTGGGATGTAACAGAAAGCCATGTTAACGAAAACGGAACCATTGTTTATGACTCTAACTATTGGAAAGATAGGGTTGCGACATATAACAGTTTAAACAAAAATAATCCAGAAATAGCACCAATTGTTTCAGGTTTGTTTGAAAGGCTAAAGCCAATTGTGGAAGAGTTTTACAAGGTAAAAGTTATTCCTACTGGGCCAACCATTGTTAGATGGCTTCCAGGACAATTGCAAAATCCTCATGCTGACAAAGAACTTCATGAAGGTCCAGATGCAGGACTTCCAAATGATTTTCCAAACTATGATCTTTCAAGTTTATTTTATTTAAATGAAGACTATGAGGGAGGAGAGTTATACTTCCCACTGCAAGGCGTTCAGTTTAAGCCAAAAAAGGGAGCCGCATATTTTTTCCCAGGGGATAAAAATTATATTCATGGTGTAACAGAAATTAAAAGTGGGATTAGATATACTTGCCCTTTCTTCTGGGAGATTACAGAACACACAGGAGATAGAAAACCATGACAGAAAATACTATATCCCATATAGAGATATATCCAAAGATTTTTGTATATAAAAACCTTTTTACTGATATATCCAAAACAACTTCTTTGTTAAAAGAAGAAGATGAGGAAGGCTTGTTTAGTCCATGGACTCAGTGGGCTTCTTTTGGACAGTACATAAATCCTTTATTTAAAGGTTATCATCACACAATGACTATGGAATATATAGAAGATGAAGTAAAAGCAATTACCCCAAAACAAGAAGAACAAAAAACTGCAATACTAGAAGTTTTTAAAAATTTTCATTTGGCAACAAAAGACTACATAGTTAAAAATAATGTTGAGTTTGACGAGCATGCAGTAGTAAAAAATCATGAAGGAATAACTCAAAAAGTATGGACTACTAACGGCCCATCAATTGCAAGATACAGAACAGACATAGAAGATTCTATAGGCCTTGTATATCATTCTGACTATGTAAGAGAGCCAATAAAAACACCAGGAAATAAGTTTGTTATAACAGCATTAACATATTTTAATGATGATTATGAAGGCGGAGAGATTGACTTTGTTATTGGTAAAGAGGCATACATGTATAAGCCAGAGGCTGGAGATGTACTAGTTTTTCCTTCAGGACACCCAGATATTTTGACCAAAGACGGCAAGGTATATCTACATGGAGTTATGGTTCCAAGAAAAGAAAATAAGTATATCTCTAGAATGTATTGGATGAGATACGAAGAGGGATCCGAAGAGTGGTATGAAAAAGAAAATGAGTTTGGTAAAGACGTTTGGAAAGAAATGCATGCAGATATTGTAAAAAAGTTTTGGGATGGAATTCCACCTAGAAAAACTGCTGGAGATGTAAGGAGAATAAAATGAATCTAAACAATAAAAAAAGAATTACAGCAGACATTGTTATATACGAAAATTTTATCGATCCAGCACAATGCGCTAAGATGATACAGGTGCTTGATGCACAGGCAGAAAATGGTAAAATATCTTGGATGCCAATATCATTTTATGAGTCATATTCTTCTGTTCTTCCAAGAGACAACGATCAAGAGATCCTTGATTCAGGACTTCCTGCAAGTATTTTTTCAGACATTGAGAATATGATGCCAGAAGCAATTGCCTCCGTACATGATTTAGACCCAAAAACAATTTGTAAAATCGGGTACCACACACAGAAGTGGGAGCCTGGAGCATATGCAAGAATTCATTCTGATAATACTGATGCTGAAGGAAAGTCTGGCGCATTTACAAGAAGCAGATACGCAGGGTTTTTATATCTTAATGATAATTTTGAGGGTGGACTGCTTAGGTTTCCAGATCAAGGTATAGAGATTAAGCCACAGGTCGGAATGCTTGCTGTCTTTGACGGGGGATTTAAAAACATGCATGAAGTTACAATAATTGAGAGTGGAGTAAGGTACACCATAGGTTCTTTTTGGGATGACAGAGAAGAAGATGCCTATCCACAAGAGGTAAGAGATGCCTGGGCAGAAGAGATGAAAGCCACAAGAGCACAACAAGAAATTGAAAGAGCAGAGTGGCAGCAATTACTTAAAGATGGATACAAGATAGACATAAATAATAAAATTTATAAGGTTGGTGAAAACTAATATGACAATTTTTTTAGAAAAAGAATTCGTTGATGCTAATTATGAAGTAGAAGTTTGGCATGATGGAATTTTGGCTGTTAAAAATTTTATATCAGATGAAGAGTTGGAAACTATTTGGGAAATAATTAATAATGCCACAGAGGAAGATTGGGGCATAGAGTATACCAAGAACTTGGCAAGATTTTGTATGGAAAAGTTTGGCAGAGATGATGTTGACAACCTTGTTGCTGAAGGAAAGTTTGAGATTACACAAGGATGGCAAGACAAAAATTTAAACGTAGTTCACGAGCCAATTACTGTTGTTCTACAAAGAAGGCTCGGAAACTTGCTTAAGTTATCAGATCCATCTTTAGAACTTGCTGGTTTTGGCACATTACAAAGAATGCAAGATGGTGTTGAATTAAAGTCTCACACAGATCAGCACACTGATCCATCTATAAGATATGCTGCTATTTTATATATTAATGATGACTACAAAGATGGAACTTTATTTTTTTATAATAAGCCAGATTCTGATCTAAGGCCAGCACCAAAAACTTTGCTTATTTTCCCAGGAACAGAAGAATATGAACATGGAGTAAGACCTGTAGGAAAGAATAGCCCAATAAGATATGTAACTGTTGGGTTTATAAAGGTTACAGGTTGGTACGAAACAAATAAATACTAAGGAGAATGATAATGAATAGAGAGATACTGGAAGAAAAGGTTTACTATTACACAAATGTAATTGAAGACCCAAAGAAACTTGTAGATGCAATCGAGAATGATAACAAGGATCAATGGGGTGAATGGGCTGCCTGCAGCGGACAACACTATGTTTATGGAACAGATAAAAATATTTCTTTAACAGATACAACTGACGAAAAGAATACATACATATACTCAACACTCCAAAAAGCGTTTGATGATGTAGCAAGAGACTATGCAGAGGCCCAAGGAATAGACTCTGAGCCAAAATTGTTTCCAGTTTATCCAATTAAAAAGTATGAGGCTGGAACATTTATGGGAGCACACTTTGATCAACAAGAAGGAGACGAAAGGCTAAAGGTTTCTTTTGTTATGTATCTTAACGATGATTATGAAGGAGGAGAAATATCTTTCACGATTGCCTCTCCAGGAGGAATCTTAAAAGAAGCAAGACCTCCAGCAGATTTTAGTGATGCAGAAAAGGGAGTAAATTATACTTTTGCAATAAAGCCAAAGGCTGGAAGTATTATTGTGTTTCCTCCATCACCGCCATACCATCACACTGCTCATTTAGTTAAAAGCGGCGAAAAGATTATGATTCCTCAACACTGGATTCACTAAACAATAACCCTAAACAACATATTTAGGTAGAGTTTTACTTTTTATAAAACTCTGCTATACTTAACACTATTCCGTTTTAGAAAGGACGAAACACATGTCAGATTTTTTTAGTTTTAAACTTCCAGAGGACTTCGTAGAAAAGTATAAGAGCCAAGAAAGCCCATTTGGGTTTAAAGATGCAGCAGAAAACTCACTTGGAGAAATTACTTTTATTCGTACATATTCTCGAATGAAGGAAGATGGAACTAAAGAAAGATGGCATGAAGTTTGTCGTCGTGTAATCGAGGGAATGTATTCAGTTCAAAAGAATCATGCTAAGGAAAACCGTTTGCCATGGAATGACTATAAGGCTCAGAAGTCTGCACAAGAAGCATTCCAGAGAATGTTTGAATTGAAGTGGACACCACCAGGACGAGGTATGTGGGCATTTGGAACTCCTATGACTATGGAGAAGAAAAACTCAGCAGCACTACAAAACTGTGCAATGGTATCTACAAAAGACCTTGACAAGAATGATCCAGGAGCACTATTTGCTTGGGTAATGGATGCATTAATGCTTGGCATTGGTGTAGGGTTTGACACAGTAGGACAGGATAAGAATTTTACAATCTATGCCCCAACAGAACCAGAACAGGTTTTCGAAATTCCAGACACTCGTGAAGGATGGGTAGAGTCAGTTAGAATACTTATTAATTCATACCTAAGACCAAACCAGAGTATTCAGAAGTTTAACTATGATTTGATCAGACCTCTTGGAGCACCTATTAAGGGCTTTGGAGGCGTTGCATCAGGACCTGCACCTCTTATCAAGTTGCACGACCAGATAGACCGTGTAATCGGCTCCAGAGGCGGAGAAACGCTAGACTCTCGTGCCATCGTAGACCTTGTAAACCTTATTGGTACATGCGTTGTTTCAGGTAACGTCCGTCGCTCAGCAACACTTGCTTTGGGTACTGCAGGAGACGACACATTCATGAATCTAAAGAATTCAGAGATGTTCCCAGAACGTAACTCGTTTGATCCAGAAAATCCAGGTTGGGCTTGGATGTCTAACAATTCTATTTCAGCAGAAGTGGGAACAAAGTACGAAGACTATGTAGATTTAATTACAGAAAACGGAGAGCCAGGCTTTATTTGGCTTGATGTTGCTCGTAATTATGGACGACTAAAGGATGCGCCAGACGGTAAAGATTATCGTGTGATGGGATTTAACCCATGTGCGGAGCAGCCATTGGAATCATATGAATTGTGTACACTTGTAGAAGTGCACTTAAATCGTCATGAATCTAAGGAGGACTTCCTGCGTACCCTGAAGTTTGCATACCTTTATGGAAAGACCGTAACGCTTGTTCCAACACATTGGCCACAAACAAACGGTATCATGCAACGCAATCGTCGCATAGGTACATCGCTTACTGGTATTGCTTCCTTTGCAGATCAAAAGGGTTTGCCAATTGTTCGTGAGTGGATGGATGAAGGATACAACAAGATTCGTCACTACGATCACCAGTATTCAGAATGGCTATGTGTTCGTGAATCAATTCGTGTAACGACAGTTAAGCCATCAGGATCAGTTTCAATTCTTTCTGGTGCAACTCCTGGAGTTCACTGGGGACCTGGAGGAAACTTCTTCCTTCGTGCAGTTCGATTTGGAAATACAGATCCAATGATGCACCTGTTTAAAGCAGCGGGGTATACAATTGAAGATGACGTAGTATCAGCAAATACATCAGTAGTTTACTTCCCAATTAAGTCAGGTCATCCAAGATCTGAAAAGGATGTAACATTATTTGAAAAGATTGCCCTTGCTGCAACTGCTCAAAAGTACTGGTCTGATAACGGTGTTTCCGTAACATTATCGTTTGATAAAGAAACAGAATCAAAGCACGTTGTTCCAGCACTTCATATGTACGAGGGACAATTAAAGGCAGTTTCATTCCTTCCAATGGGCAACACCGTTTATCCACAACAGCCATATACTCAGATTACTGAAGAAGAGTATAAATCGTATATTGGTAAGTTGAAGCACATTGATTTTGCTGCTATCTATGATGGAGCAGAAAATCTTGAGGCTCAGGGAGAGATGTACTGCACCACAGACTACTGTGAAATTAAAATAAACAAGTAGTCTTCTGTGGTAAAATAGACTTATAATGTCTAATCCATCTAACCTGTATGCAGAAAAAATATATGCAGAGCACCCAGTTGCTCTTTGGGCTTTGGACGATGTTGCAGATTATATAAGTTTGATTGATGAATCAGACAGAGATATAACTTCTTGGACAATAACAAATGGTTCTGCGGTTGTTTATGCAGCCACAGACGAACCATTTATTGATAGTCAAACAACAAAGATAACTGGACAACTTGCAGATGACGATTTTGGTCAGATAGTCTGCATAAGCAACAATGTAGTTAATTTTTCATCTCTAAATGATAGGCTATCTACATTTTCAATTGGTGCATTTTTTAACTCAATCAGCGCCTATGCATCTAGTTTTGAAATTGGCTACGAGTACTACGATACAACAAGTGGTAGCATAATACAAAGGCTAAAGTCTTATACAACATCTGTTAAAGATAAGTGGTTCTTCATCTCAGAGACATTTGATATTCCAGAAGACAATACAGAGTTTAGAATTGTATTAAAGATTAATTATATTGGTGGTGCGTCAACCGTAGATGATTACGAATTTCTTGTTAATGGTATTACTGCTGGACAATGGTGTGAAGAATTTAATTCATCATCTTTGGGTGTACAAAAAATATTAATACCTTCAGATATAGCAATCAGTCCTTATTTTGGAATAGAGGCAAGCGCTTATGGTTTACAAGACAACAAGGGATATTATTTAGTTAAAGACAATAGTCTTATGGCAAAGAACACTGGCATTCCTCTTGTATACGGAGCATCTAATCTTACAAAACTTTTACCAAACAATGGAGACCCTTCTTTAATTATTCCAGCGCTAGGGTTTTTGTCTGAGGATGGTCAATACAAAGAGTACACATTGGAGGCTTGGCTTAGAATTAACTCTGACTCTTCGACGATTAAAAGAATTATTGGTCCAATAGGTTCTGATGATGGTGTTTATGTTAATGGGCCATTCCTTACTTTAAAGATTGGAAATAGTTCTGATTCTTATTATGTTGGAGAGTGGACAAGGCCAATGTTAATGCATGTTCGCATTTCAGAAAACTATGCATCTATGCTTATAAATGGTGAAGAGGTTATATCTCTTAACTATATAACCTCAGAACTACAACTACCATCAAAACTTAATTCCTTTGGGAAAAACCAAGACTGGATTGGCTTTTACGCATATGATGATGTATCTCCAGTAGAACTTGACTGTGTTGCTATTTACACATATCAGGTACCAATAGTTTTAGCAAAGAAAAGATTTATATATGGACAAGGTGTTGAATTCCCAGAGGGAATCAATCAAGCATATAGCGGATCGTCAGTTTATATAGATTATCCATTTGCAGATTACACAAACAACTATTCTTATCCAAATATTGGAAAATGGAGTCAGGCAGTAGTTGACAACCTTGCTGTAGAAAACAACATGCTTTGCACACCAGACTACTCATTGCCAGAAATAGTTTTAGGATCATCTAATATTGATGGACTATATTCTCAATTACAGACAATGCAAAATGAAAGCGAGAAATTCTTTTCTTTTAGTCCAGTGCAAAATGGCTACATGTATTTTGATAACTTAAACTTTTTAAATCAAAAAATTAGGTCATTCTACGGATCGTTTAAATTTTTGCAAGAGCCAACAACAAAGCAAATACTTTTTAGGATAGAGTCTCAAAATTCTTCAGACTACTTTGAGATATCTACAGTCAATAATGACGTTGTATATAGTTTAAAGTATGGATCAACTGGGCCAATAACACTTGCAACATTTTCATGGTCTGACGAAAATGCACTTGCTGGGATTACTGCAAATGAAATGTTTTCTGCAGGCCTAGATATAGAAAAAGTTTCTAAATACTTTGGAGGAAATGTTGCATCATTCTTTGGTAATGCAAACACTCTTAAGTTTTACATAGGCGGAAAGTCAGACCTCACAGAAACTTTCTCTGGAAAAATTTATAAAGTTGGTTTTTGCACAGCAAGAAATCATAAAAAAATTGAGTACTTGTTTAATGAAAGAGGAATTCCTATAAGTGATGAGAACGTTTTTTCTTTGTATGCAGACACAGTTGACGTAGAATACAATTCAACAGATAACTATTTTGGAACCAATCCTGCAGAATGGGATGACATCATTGATTCAGGAGGAGTAAACTCTTATCCAATAGAAGGATTCCAGGGGCACACAGCAAGTTATACTCTATCTCCATCTTCATATTTTGAAAATTACACATTAGATATTGACGTGCAGGGATATTGGGAAGACTACATTCCTCTTACATATTTTGCTCAATATATCAAAGACGAAAAAGGCAAAGAGTTGTATGACTTAGATTTGATTCAGTTTAACATTAATTATCCAGCACCATCTGTCTTTGTTGAAGAAGAGCAGACTGGCTCTTGGACTTACAAGGAACTGTATGATGAGTATAACATACCAACACAAAGAACATATTCATCATTAGATAATCAATTGTTTACTGGTTATTTAAATTATGATGATTTAAAAAATAGAGCGTATAAAAATTATAAATATGACACGTCAAATGCTTTAGTAAAATCGTATATTACTTTTCAATATATTGAAAATGGTACAAACTTGCCAGAATCAAATTTTGTTAACAGTGAAAAACCATCAAATGATTCTTTTGTTGTTCCAGGAGAAAACTGGATTAATACAAAATATGAAGTAGTTAATAATATGATTATTTACCCACCATCAAATGCAAGAGCACTTGACCTTGCAATAGTAACTCATTTAGATTTTAATGTAAAGGGAATATTAAAGAATAGAGTTAAACTTAGAAACCTTGAGTATGCTTCTCAAGCATTTAACTCAACATCCCCAAACCCTATTGGTACAAGATTTGGCAATGAAATATATCCATATAAAAAATCTGGGTTTTACTATGACTATAAAGACAGAAACCCTTTTACAATTTATAAGGGTAGTTCTCCATATCTATATCTAACAAGATACACTGGCATAGAGTTAAAGGGTGTTTATGATCCACTAATTAACCGTGGTCTTTCAATTCCAATAAATAAAACTATGGCAGAAAATTACAAGGTAATAGCATTACAGACAGCCATAAGGTATGACCAAGATGCATTCTCATATGGTTCAACAGAAATATTTGAGATAAAGTCAAGAAACAGCCACATAAAGTTTTATATGGTAGCCATTCATCCAAGCGGAGAGAGAGCAAAAATTTATGCAATCAATGCAAAGACTGGAAGACTGGAAGACGGTATATCTTTTTATTGGAATGGCAAACTTGTAAAAGAGCCAGTTATTACAGTAAAAGAATGGGGATTCTTAGGTATATCTTTCCCAAACATTTTAGACTTTAAAAATAGGGTTGGATCAATAAATCTTAATGGACCCATTACGTTCAACACGATATCTTACTACCAGTCTACAAACCTTCAAGAGGTTCAGCAGGTAGAGATTCGACCATGGTTTGCTGTTAAGTATGCAAGCCCACTCACTCTTGAATGGGACTACTGGAAGTCTTCAGCCTTTATTTGGGATGGGGTCTTAGTCTTGGCTTCAAGCAGTTATTATGGAGTAAACCCAGAAACAATATATAAGAGTTATACAGGAACAAATAAGATTATTATTGACACAGACAAGGTGTTTACGGTAAACGGATACGAGTACAACGTATATAAAGGTATAACTTCGCAACAAATTACTGTCAGTGCTGTCTAATATGGTATACTTTAGTATATGAATACACAAGATCCACGTAAAAAGAAGAAAGCATTGCCCAAAATGAAGGGGCAAGTGGGCGAGTCCCGTGCAAAAATTATTGAAAAACATTACGACTGGGGTCTATACGTATATAAAAAGGCTAATGGAAAGTGGTTTACAGATGGAACTGGTTCTGTTTTAAACATTGAATCAATGAAGGGCGACATTCTTCAGATTTCTAAACTAAAAGAAGCAGCAAAATATTACGGGGATGAAGGAGATGGAGAATGCATCTTTGTTCCAGGACTAACAAGAATTTCAGAAGAAGAATACTCTGAACAAAAGGAAAGACTTGCAGCAGGACTCATCCCATCTATGAACGATCTTGGTGCAGTACAAGCAGCAAAAGATACTATTGCAAAGTATGGAAGTGATGACTAATGTCAGAAGACAAAGAATTTTTCATTAGAGCAAAGACTGATACACCTCTGCCAGAAGATGATACTTTTATAAAGCAAGACCCGTTCAATCAATCTTGGGATGTAGTAAAAGACCTGCAAGGACTTGATGCTAATTTTAAAAGAAGAACTTCTCGTTTAATAAAAGGAGAAGCAACACAGGGCTATATTGATAGTTCACGAGCAGAAAGCACGGGTCGTGACGGAGCAAAGTCTAAAGAAATTAATTCTGGCACTGTCTTTAGAAATGCCTATGGACTGTTTGATGTAATTACACCACCATGGAACCTATACGAACTTGCAAGTTTTTACGATACATCTTTTGCTAACCATGCAGCGATTGATGCTAAGGTAGAGAATATTGTTGGTCTTGGTTATGAGTTTAAAATCTCTAAGAGAACAATGCTTAAATTAGAAGCGTCAGAACCAAAGACAGCAGAGAATGCACGCAAGAGAATTGAAAGAGCAAAGATTGAATTGACTGACTGGCTTGAGTCATTAAATACAGAAGATTCATTTACCACTACGATGGAAAAGGTTTTTACTGATTTGCAAGCAACAGGAAACGGATACCTTGAAGTAGGAAGAACTGTTCGTGGAGACATTGGGTACGTAGGACACATTCCTTCCACAACAATGCGTGTGCGCCGTTTGCGTGATGGCTTTGTTCAGGTTATTGCAAACAAGGTAGTTTACTTCCGTAACTTTGGAGCAACAAACCCAAACCCTCTTGGAACAGATGCAAGACCAAATGAAATTATTCACTTTAAAGAGTACTCACCTCTAAATACTTTTTATGGTGTTCCAGATATCATGTCTGCGATTGGATCACTACACGGAGATCAACTTGCATCGCAGTACAATATCGATTATTTTCAGAACAAAGCAACTCCAAGATATGTTGTAACATTAAAGGGTGCAAAGTTATCTGCCGAAGCAGAAGACAAGATGTTTAGATTTTTGCAGACTGGCCTCAAAGGGCAAAACCATAGAACGCTTTATATCCCATTGCCAGGAGACTCTGACACCAATAAGGTAGAGTTCAAGATGGATCCAGTTGAAAATGGAGTACAGGAAGCATCATTTAAGGAATATAGAAAGCAGAACCGTGACGATATTCTTGTTGCTCACCAAGTACCACTTTCTAAAATTGGTGGATCAGACTCTGCAGCAATCGCAGCAGCACTTTCTCAGGACCGCACATTCAAGGAGCAGGTTGCAAGGCCAGCACAGAGAAACCTTGAAAAGATGATCAACAAGATCATAAAGGAAAAAACAGATATTCTTGAGTTTAAGTTTAATGAACTTACACTTACAGATGAGATTGCTCAATCACAGATTATTGAAAGGCTTGTTAAGACACAGGTCATGCTTCCTAACGAAGGAAGAGAACTTCTTGGTCTGCCTCAGATTGAAGGCGGTAACGAGCCGTTTGATCCAAAGCCTCAAGACACAGCAAATGCTAATGCAAATAGACAAAGAGACACAGAAAGAACGAACAACCAGTCTGATGGAGCAGCCACAGTAAGTGGAAGAAATCCAAAGGGTGAAGGTCGTAAAAATGACGATGTGTCCGATATGTCCAAATAGTGATACTTTAGTAAAAAAGGGTATATAATATAATAACCATGATTATATCAAAAGCGCATTGGAATTCAGATGGTGATAATCTTCGCCTATCTATGCCTTTAACCAAGGTAGACAAAGAACGCAGAATCGTATCTGGTTTTGCATCCCTTGACAATGTTGATAAGCAAGACGATATTGTAACTGCAGAAGCATCAATGGCAGCATTTGCAAAATTCCGTGGGAATATTAGAGAAATGCATCAACCAGTAGCAGTAGGCAAGATGGTAGATTTTAAAGAAGACAAGTACTTTGATCCAGAAACAAAGAAGTTCTATAAGGGTGTTTTTGTTTCAGCATATGTTTCAAAGGGTGCACAGGATACTTGGGAAAAGGTTCTCGATGGAACACTAACTGGTTTTTCTATTGGCGGTAGAATGAACAAATGGGATGATGCTTATGATGAGAAAGCAGATAAGACAATTAGAGTTATTAAGGAATATGATTTAGTAGAGTTGAGTCTTGTAGATTCCCCTGCTAATCAATTTGCAAATATTGTTTCAGTAGAAAAAGTTGATGGAGTAGATGTCATCAAGGGAGACTCTACAGTATTAGAAAATGTTTTTTATGACAAGGAAAGTGGAATAGTTATAGCATCTGAAAATGAATCAGAACTTAGCCCGATTACTGGTGAGCAGATGGAAAATATAGGGTTCGTTGAAAAAACGGATAGCGAAAAAACAAACATGATAAAATTCTTAGTTGATAGTGCTAAAGGCATTAATACTTCTAAGATTAACAAGGAGGTACAACCTATGACAGCAAACACAGAAACAGTTGCAGAAGTTATTGAAACAGAAGCATCAGTAGAAG
>JACCDP010341249.1_pt1 | contig 16310 bp, 9 predicted proteins | sample 7445841 | NCBI WGS metagenome assembly JACCDP01 (sample SAMN15323441, study PRJNA562643) | freshwater metagenome | isolation source: river surface water | place: USA:Blue River Watershed | collected 2017-08-17 | reverse complement strand
ATCCCCATTTAATGTTGTATTTTGTACCAAAACCCAGAAATATTGGTAGGCGATCGCTAAAACCAAATCTCCAAACGACCAATTTTCGTTGTGTGACAGTTTAGGGTGCGGAAGGTAGGTTATATATGAAATTTCCGGCGTTGCTGACTTTAGGGATGAAAATGATTTTGCATACATTCAATATCCTTGTAGAGACGTTCCATGGAAAGTCTCTACCCCCAAAAATCATACGCCAATTCAGCAACGCCAAATTTCCTATAATCACAAATCAGATAATATCATAAAAATTAAAATTCTCCTGTAAATCCTTTAATACTGGGGTGTTCAGATCCCCGACTTCTATGATGATTTTTCATTACATAACAAGATTTTTCTAAGAAGTCGGGGATCTTGTGTTTATGACATCTCCCTTTAATACTGGGGTGTTCAGATCCCCGACTTCTGTGATGATTTTTCAATAGACATCTCCGAAAACGATCTAACCTTGACCATGACCGTCTCCTAGATAAGGGTAAAGCGTAACGCTAAACCCTTACAAAATCTAACTACAACTTTGTTCCACACTCAGAACAGAAATTATGATTAGCTTGGTTTTGAGTTCCACAATTGCTGCAAGAAATTGATTCAACTGCGGTTCTTGATGTTAGCTTAGGTAAACCAACCATTTGGGAGTTATTCTTACCAGGGGCTACCATGGGATAACAGTTTTCATCTCTGGTAACGTGGACATTGACAATTACAGGTCCATTGTGTGCCAGCATTTCGGCAATTTTATCTGCCAACTCTTCTCGCTTAGTAATTACCATCCCCTTAATGCCATAAGCCTGTGCTAAAAGCTCAATATCAGGCATTCCTACTTCCATGTTAGAAGATGAATAACGCTGGCCATAGAAGGCTTCTTGCCACTGACGCACCATTCCCTGCCAACCGTTATTTAAGATCAAGGTCTTGACATTAATCCCATATTGTGCTAGTGTTCCCAACTCCTGCAAACACATTTGGAAACTGGCATCACCGCTAATACAGACTACTTCTTCATCCGGGAATGCTACCTTTACACCCATAGCCGCAGGGACACCAAAACCCATTGTTCCTAAACCAGCGCTAGAAATCCAGCGTCTTGGTCCATTTTTGAGGAATTGAGCAGCCCACATTTGATGTTGACCGACATCTGTGGTGTAGAATGCCTGGGGTGCTTGAGTGCCAACCTCGACAATTACCTCTTGGGGAGAAATGCTGTCAGCGTGATGGGGAACAATTAAAGGATAATCTTGTTTCCAACTGTTAATTAAGTTTAACCATTCTTGGTTTTGGTTGGGTGTAGCTTTAGTATTTGCGTCTTGACATCGGCGTAATAAGTCTTTTAAGACGTTTTTAACATCACCAACAATGGGAACTTCGGGAACGCGGTTTTTACCGACTTCTGCGGGGTCAATATCAATGTGAATGACTTTAGCTAAAGAGGCAAATTCATCTAATTTACCTGTCACGCGGTCATCAAATCTTGCGCCGACGCAAATTAATAAATCGCAATCTGTAACAGCAAAGTTGGCGTAAGCAGTACCGTGCATTCCCAACATTCCCAAAGACAGGGGATGATGTTCGTCAAATGCACCGATACCCATTAAAGTGGTAGTGACGGGGAGATTAAATAATTCTGCCAGTTGTTTGACTTCTTCGTGGGCATTAGCAGCGATCGCTCCTCCCCCAACATACAACAAGGGGCGGCGACTTTCTCGAATTAATTGGATTGCTGCATTAATTTGGCGAGGATTTCCCTTCACCGTGGGACGATAACCCGGTAACTTAATAGAACCCGCCGCGACAGGCACATAATCAAACTCTTCTAAAGCCACATCCTTGGGAACATCAATTAAAACCGGTCCAGGTCTACCAGTACTGGCAATATGAAAAGCTTCAGCGACAATCCGCGCCATATCTTTGGCATCACGGACGACATAGGAATGCTTAACAATGGGTAAAGTAATCCCGTAGATATCTGTTTCTTGAAAAGCATCTGTACCAATTGCCGCCCGTGGTACTTGTCCCGTAACGACAATCATGGGAATAGAATCCATGTAAGCTGTAGCAATACCTGTAACCAAATTAGTTGCTCCAGGACCGGAAGTACCAAAACATACTCCTACTTTACCAGTAGCACGGGCGTAACCGTCGGCGGCGTGGGATGCACCTTGTTCGTGTCTAACTAAGATATGCTGAATTGTACCACTGGCTTCTATTTTATAGAGGTCATCATAAATCGGCAGAATTGCGCCACCGGGATAACCAAAAATATGTTCAACGCCATGACGGATGAGACTATCTATCAAAGCAAAACCGCCAGATGCCCGTTGGGGTGTGGGAACTGAGGAATTAGAGATAGCAGACTGTTTGTGATTTTCAGATTGTGGGAGACTGATTTGAGAAGACGAAACCACGGTTAACCTCAAAGTATAGCTAAAATTAACGCTTAGATTTTGTATTTAAAATCTCATTTTAAGTTAAAAATTATCACAATTGCAGAGAAAGCTTGATTGATCAACATTAAGAATGGATTTTGATTCTACAATTTTTAGATTACATCTTGCAAGACCCGGCGAGTATTTTGCCAAGTCCACATACCAATAGCTGCGACAGCCATACTCATTCCCAATAAAACTGCGGACAAACCAAAGGCATTAACTAACTTGGTGGTAATTAACAAAGGTGCGGTCAGGGCAATATTAATGGCATGATTTTGAAAGCCAAAGACTTTACCGTGCATTTCTGATGGTGTTTGTTGCTGAATTAAAGTTTGCATTGGCACATTGACAAAAGCTGCACCTACGCCCAAGAAAATGCATAGTCCTAATGCTAGGGGTTGGTTATCAATGAAAATGAATAAACCCAAGGAAAATGCCATAATCAAAAATCCGATTAAAGGCAAGGGTTTATGATGAAGACGATGGCCCGAATGTCCAAGAATAGCCGCACCTATCACCATACCTACCCCAGCCGCCGCTACGAAAGAGCTAAACTCTTCTGGTGCTAAATGTAATCTTGCGGCCATACCAATGGCTAATTCTATTAGGGCGGCAAATACGCAGTATAAGGTGACAATTTGCAGCATAGCATTCCACACCAGCCGATTTTGTTTGAGATAGCGCAGTCCTAGCACAAATTCCGCCCAGGGATTAATTGCGGGTGCGGTTTTGTCAATGTGTGTATGTTCTCTAAACTGAATTGGCATCATCATCATGGCAGAAATCAGGTACAAGCAGCCGACAACCAATTCTTTGCCAAAGCCTTTATTAAAGATTTCAAACCAGTTTAACATCGGAGTAGCCACTGCATTACCAATAATTAATGCTGCCATCATGGTGCTGCTAAATAGGGCATTAGCAGCCATTAAACCTTCCTTTCTCACCAACAAGGGAATTGACGCTTGTTCCGCTGGGGCAAAAAACTGGGTAACGGTGGAGATACCAAAGGTAAAGAATAAAAGTATCCCAAATTGTCGTGGCAGGAAGGGAATTAAAATCATAAATAATCCGCGCACCACATCTGAACCTACCATAATCAGTTTTTTTGGCACACGGTCAACGATAACACCACCGGCAGAACCAAACAGCATTGCTGGCAGGGTAAAGGCCATATATAAATAGAAGCGTGCGTCACCGTCTATCTCATTGCTAGGTAGGTAGAGTTTGAGTAAGGCAATCATTAACACAAAGAATACCTTATCGGCTAATTGAGAAATTAGTTGACCAATCCACAGGAGCATAAAACCCCGGTTTTTGATCAGTGCGCTAAAACCATTATTAACAGCAGTAGGTTCAGGAGGAAGCATCAGATACTTGGGAATGGGGATAAATAATCACTATTTCTTGTTATAACGTTCTAATAGGAAATTGAGAAATTCGGATGCACTGAGATATTGTTTAGGTGGAGAGAAGCCAACGGAGGGATTTGTCCACTGTCCTTGGACAGATTGGGGGGACTGCCACATTGATAAATGGTCAACTGCTGGCTCGGCGTAAAAGTTGTTTTCTCCCATACCGAGGTAAGATGAAGTCCAATGGGTGTAATGATCATGACTTAAACGATGTATGGGGAAATTGCCCCCTAGAGGGACTCCCCAACCATCAATAGCAATGAAGGCTTGAACATGACCTCCCAAAAGTTGCCATGCTGTGGCTGCACCTATACCTCCAATAACACCAGCACTAAAACATAGGAATATAACAGGGGATTTTAGCTTATTACCGAGGCGATCGCACAAAAAATGTAAAATATGCAATGTTGATAAAGTTAAATAACCCTGTTCAGGATACACCAGTATATCTACGGGTTTTTCACCAGATTGATTTAAGCACCCTTGGATGAAGCTTTTAGTTAATTCTGGTGCATGGATTCCCGGACAAATGATAATGGGCATTTAGTTTTTACTTTGATATTTGTGACATTTTTAAAATGAAAGTTAAACACAGATAAATAAAAATGATAATTATTCGGTTTAGCTTTACGGATAATTGGTATTATTCCTAAATAATTAGTTTATAACAATTGGCAAGTTTTTCTTAATTATGCTAACTCACAATTTATTAAATCTCCCTCTCATGGGTTGCGGAACTTGGGCTTGGGGAAACCAACTGCTCTGGGGATACAATGAAAGTATGGATAACCAGTTACAGGAGGTTTTTAATCTCTGTGTGAGCAATAGTATCACATTATTTGATACAGGTGATTCCTATGGGACTGGTAGGTTAAAGGGACGGAGTGAGTTACTTTTAGGAAGATTTGCCCAAACATATCAGGGAATAAATCACGAGAATATTTGTATTGCCACTAAGTTAGCTGCTTATCCTTGGAGATGGACTAGAAATGCAATTATATCGGCTTGTCATGCCTCTGCAAACAGATTAGGACGCAATGTTGATTTAGTGCAAATGCACTGGTCTACAGCTAATTATGCACCTTGGCAAGAGGTAGGTTTATTAGATGGTTTAGGTGATTTGTATGAACGGGATTTGGTGAAGGGTGTGGGATTATCTAATTATGGTACAAAACGACTTTTATGGGTGCATAAAAGATTTCAGGAAAGAGGTATACCTATTAAAACTTTGCAGGTGCAATATTCACTTTTATCTACCTATCCAGTGACGGAATTAGGTTTAAAGGGTGTTTGTGATGATTTGGGAATTAAATTAATTGCTTATAGTCCTTTAGGGTTGGGTTTATTAACCGGGAAGTTTTCGGAAAATGGCAGTTTTCCTCAAGGTGTTCGGGGATTTTTATGTAAGCAGTTATTACCAGGAATAAAGCCCCTTTTAGGTTGTTTGCAGGAAATAGCAAATACCAGAAATAAAACTATGTCTCAAGTGGCTATTAATTGGTGTATTAGTAAAGGCACGATTCCCATTCCTGGGGCTAAAAGTTTGGAACAAGCAAAAGAGAATATTGGGGCTTTGGGTTGGTTTTTGAGTGATGGTGAGGTGATAGAGTTGGATCATGCTGCTGCTAGGGTGGAGAAAAAGATGGTGCAGAATATTTTTCAGACAAAGTGAGATAATTTTTCTATATCAGTTTCTTGATTGAATAATCAGGGTTATATTTAAAGAGAACTTTTCCCAATAAACTATGCTAAAAAAATCAAACTTGTTTTTTCCAACAATTCCCAAACCTAGTTATCAACCTCAAAGCCAAGATACAGCAATAGAAGCTGATATTTATTTTTTTCAAAAATGGCGGCAATTATCATTAAAACAACGCATGGAAAGACTTATTAGCCATGAACGAGGAGTAAAAAAACTGTGTCTGATAGGAATTAAATCTCGACATCAAAATTTCAGTATACAAGAAATTCGTGATTTATTTACGCGTGCTGTATTAGGAGAAAAATTTACTCCTGATTTCCAACCAAAAGGTATTAATGAAAATATGTGGATTCAAGATTCAATTTCATTAGCAGGAGAACTACATCAAATTTTTGAACCAATTAATATTTCTTACTATGTAACCGGTGGTGTTGCTAGTTCTATTCATGGAGAACCCCGTTCTACTCGTGATTTAGATTTGGTAATAGAAATTAATCAAAATCAAATAGATTTATTAGTAAAAACTTTAGAACTATCTGGATATTATTGTCCAGCAGGTGCAGTAGAAGATTTGCAACATGGATATGGTAATATGTTGAATATTACTCATACAGAAACTATTGCTAATGCTGATATATATATTACTGATAATTCACCTTTTGCTATATCACAAATGCATCGAAAAATATTAATTGATGTTGAGGAAATTCCTGCTTTTTGGATAGCTTCAGCAGAAGATATTATTTTACAAAAACTGCATTGGGGAAAGGGAAGTAAATCAGAAAAACAATGGCGTGATGTTTTGGGTATAATTAAGTTACAAGCAGATAATTTAGATTATGGTTATTTAACAGAATGGGCAGAAAATTTAGATTTAGTTGCTGATTTGAGTGAAATATTAACTCAAACTGGGATATGAAATATACCAGGAGGCAGGAGGAAGACCCTGATACTGTATAATTTTTAAGTTTCAGTTTGTATCTTCTGCAACTGCATGGAGCTATATAGTATTTCCTAGTCTAAGGAAGTAGAAATTTATCTGCGTTTAGTTTTACATTATTTGAATGAAATATCTATATAGTAGATAGTACACTTACAAGCGTCTGTGTAACAGATAAATTGAGGATAGAGATTGACATTGCTAAACCTATACAACCATTTTGACTCTAGAAGTTCTATACTAACCTGTCAGTTGTCAGTGATCAAAAGACCGATAACTAAAGACCAATGACTAAGATAATTTTCTCAGATGGTACAGAATCATAACTCAGAATCTGCACGGGAAAGCTTTAATATTTCCAAGTTGGCGATTAAGTTTTCTTGGTTAACGGTGTGTTTTTGGATAGGTGTAACGGTTGCTGGCGTTCTGGCCTTCAGTTCCCTCAAGTATGCTTTATTTCCCGATATCACCTTTCCGGTAGTGGTGGTAAATGCCCAAGCGCCCTTAACATCTACCCTAGAAACAGAAGAAAAATTGACGAAAATAATAGAGGAAAGTCTAAAATCAGTGGTAGGACTGGAGGATATTCGTTCATCAACTTATCCTGGTCAAACTGCTGTAGTGTCCTCCTTTGTTGTCGGGACAAATTTAGAAACTGCAACTAGCAAAGTTACACAAATAGTCAATCAGTTAAATTTACCCAAAAATGCCAATAAAAAAATCATCCCATTGAATCTGAACGAATCTGCGGCTGTTAGCTATGCCATTGAAAGTTCTACTAGGAATATTGATAATTTACGGCAACTAGCCAAAGATAAAATAGTTCCCACCATAGCTAAATTACCAGGGGTGCTGAAAGTCTCCCTGTTGGGTGATGGTAATAATGCACCACCACCAACAGCAACTAATGGACTACCTCCAGCCGGGACTTTAGTTAGGTTTAATGGTAAAGAGGCTTTAGCATTTCAGGTGATTAAAAAAGGTGATGCTAATACCTTAGAAGTGGTGAGTCGGGTGGAAAAAGAAGTACAACAGCTAAGGTCTGGCTTAAAAGATGTCACCCTCACCTTAGCTGCTACCCAAGCCGAATATATTCGTAATGCCACCCATTCAACCATAGATGCACTTATAGAAGCAATTATCCTGTCGGTAGTTGTCATCTTTCCCTTTCTATGGAATTGGCAAGCTACCCTGATTTCGGCTTTAGCTATTCCCGTATCTTTGTTAGGGACATTTATCGTTATGGCGATATATGGCTTTAACTTAGAAACCATTACCCTGTTAGCTTTAGCTTTAGTCATTGGTTCAATCGTTGATGATGCCATAGTTGATGTGGAAAACATCATGCGGCATATTGAAGAAGGCAAAACTCCCCGCGAAGCCGCTTTGATAGCTACTAATGAAATTGGTTTAACTGTCACCGCCGCCACTTTTACGGCAGTAGCGGTATTTCTGCCTATTGGTTTAATGGGCGGAGTTATTGGTCAGTTTTTCAAACCCTTTGGGATCACTGTTTCTGTTGCCATGCTGACATCTTTGTTAGTGGCGCGGACTTTATCACCTGTGTTAGCTATTTATTGGCTCAAAGCTAAACCATCCAATTCTCCTCAGAAACAAAGTAAAATTTGGCTAGAATTTGACCAAGGTTACAGAAATTTGTTAGCCTGGTCTTTGCAGCACCGCATGATAGTTGTGACTTTAGCTATAGGTAGTTTTATTGCTGGTATTGCCCTGATTCCTCTCATTCCCAAAGGGTTTATTCCCAAACTCGACCGAGGAGAATTTAATATTGTCTATACTGCCCCTTTACCTAGTCTTCCTGGAGGTCTTGGACAAGGAAGGCCAGGAGAACTAAAACAACCAGGAGGACAGGTAGAACAAACGGGACAACAAGATAAATTAGGAAATTCTTCTTTCTCTGCTGCGGCTTTGGCTGCTTCATCATCTTCTATTCCCATTCCTAATCCTTTAAACGATTCTTTGGATTTTGCTAAGAAACTGGAAGAAGTGGTGAGGAAGTCTCCCGCAGTGGCTACGGTGTTTACAACTGTGGGTTCTCGCGAAGGTGAGCCAAATAAGGGTACACTGTACGTTAAGCTCAAGGAGGAGCGAGAACTGAAAACAGCGCAGGTACAAGACCAACTCCGGGCGGCTTTGCCAAAACTGGCGGGTGTAACTACCAGTGTAGAAGATATTCAGTTTGTTGACACGGGTGGACAAAAACCTCTACAAATCGCTTTACAGGGTAATGACCTCAAGGCTTTGACTACAGCAGCTAAAGCGGTGAAAGCCAGAATTGAGAAAATATCTGGTTTTGCTGATGTGACTATTACAGGTGAATCTCATCAACAAGATACAATTTTGCAAATTGAACGTTTGAATAATCAGCGAGTAGCTTATATTGGCGCTAACCTGGGTGAAAATTTAACTTTAGGCGATGCAACTGATAAGGTGATAGCTGAGGCTAAGGCGGTAATTCCTGCGGGTATTTCTTTGAATTTAGGGGGCGATTCTGCCCGTCAAAATGAGGTTTTTGGCAGTTTTGGCACAACTTTGGGTTTATCGGCACTGTGTATTATTGTGGTGCTGATTTGGCTGTTTAAAAGTTGGGTAGACCCCATAGTTATTGGTCTTTCTTTGCCTTTAGCGATTGTGGGGGCATTGTTGGCACTGCTATTTACTAAGAGTGATTTTGGGATGATATCTCTAATTGGGTTTGTGTTTTTGTTAGGAATTACTAATAAAAATGCGATTTTAATTGTAGATTACATTAACCAATTACGGGATTCTGGAATGGAAAGAACTGATGCCATTCTCAAGGCTGGTCCTGTACGTTTGCGTCCTATTATGATGACTACAGCAGCGACTATTTTGGGGATGGTTCCCATTGCTTTGGGTTTGGGTGCGGGTTCAGAATTGCGATCGCCTATGGCCGTATCTATTGCCGGTGGTTTGGTTAGTTCGACTATTCTCAGTTTGTTTGTTGTGCCGGTCTTTTACGCGATTTTAGATGATTGGTTTCCCAGGCAGAAGGTGAAACCATAAGTTCAAGATCCCCGACTTCTTGAAGAAATCGGGGATCTGATTTACAGGATGTTTGTGTTATGATTTTTTTGTCTGAATCAGGATATACGGTTACTGAGCGATAGTCTGCGTAGCGTGGCCATAGTCGAAGTACAGGATTAAAGGATTTACAGGAGTTTAGTCGCTTCAATTTCTGAGGACATCAAAAAATTAAAAAAAAATTAAATTTTGAAAAAAAATTTCGTTTTTTGAGGTTCTGCCCCGTTGACTTTTTCCATTGGAAGTGATATTTTTATAATGGGAATGTGTAACTCAATAAAAATTTTGCTTACATTTGATTATATTAATATAGCTATCATACCACGTTTCCCCGAAACACAACCCCTAAAAAAAGAATTTTTTTGAAGAAAAACTTATTAAATTTTTAAGTTTTAATAATTTAAACTTATGAATTGCGTAAAACCTCAGTTTTTGGCTTTTGCTACATCCTGTAAATCCTCAAATCCTGTACTTCGACTTCGCTCAGTAACCAGACATTCTGATTCTGACAAAAATCCTGTAAAATCCTGAAATGTTGTAAATCATGATTCTGATGAAAAGTGAAGATTGTCAACGAGTAGAAATATTTCTGCAAAAGTGGAAAGGTTCGCAGGGTAATGAGAGAGCAAATTATCAGGGTTTCTTTTTAGAACTTTGTGATGCTTTGGGGGTAGAGCGTCCATTACCTAAAGGCAGTATAGCAGGCGATCGCTATTGTTTTGACAAAGATATCAAAATTTTTAACAAAGATGGAGTTACTACCAACTTTGCAGACTTTTACAAAGAAGGACATTTTTTAATTGAAGCTAAACAAGGGGGAAATGCTGCTAAACGTGGTACTGCTAAACGAGGGACAAAAACCTATGATATAGCCATGGAAAAAGCTTTTTATCAAGCTCAAAGTTATACACCTTTTCTACGAAGTAAACCTCCCTTTTTAATTACCTGTGATATTGGTTCACATTTTGAAATGTGGATGAGTTTTAGTGGTAATTATGGTGGTTATGGTGCGCGGGAAAAAATTGATCTTGATCAGCTTTTAAATGAGAAAGTATTTAATCGCTTTGTTGCTATATTTAATGATCCACAAAGTTTAAACCCGGAAAAATATCGAGCGCGGGTAACAAGAGAAGTTGCGGATACCTTAGCTAAATTAGCGCGGTGGTTAGAAAAACAAGGATACGAACCCAAGGAAGTCGCTAATTTCCTCATGCGCTGTATTTTTACCATGTTTGCAGAAGATGTGAAATTATTGCCAGGAGAAGTTTTTACTAAAGCTTTAAAAGAACGTTGGTTAGTTGAACCCAAGACATTTAAAACCCAGATTGAAAGACTGTGGAAAGTGATGAATACTGGGGGAGAATTTAACTTTGATGAAATTCCCCAATTTAACGGTAGCTTTTTTGCTCATGCAACTGCTTTTGATTTACCGAAAGAACAGTTAGAAGTGCTGTATGAAGCTGCAAATAAAGATTGGACAGAGGTAGAACCGGCGATTTTTGGCACATTATTAGAACGAGCTTTAGATAGTAAAGAACGGAAAAGTTTAGGAGCGCATTACACACCCCGATCCTATGTTGAGCGGTTAGTGCGTCCCGTAGTCATAGAACCTTTAAGGTCAGAATGGTTATTAGTGGAATCGGAGGTTAATCGCTTTTTAACTCTCAAAGAAACACAGCAAAAACCGACAAAAACACAAATAGAAAAAGCTGAATATGAGATTCGGGAATTTTTAGAGAAGTTACAACAAATTCGGATTCTTGATCCTGCTTGTGGTTCGGGTAATTTCTTGTATGTGACGTTAGATTTATTAAAGACATTGGAGCAAGAAGTACAGACGCGGTTACTGGATGTTTTGGGAGAGGTAACAACGAATTTATTAGAGGAATTTGATCCGCGTTTAGCAGGAAGAAAACAGGTAAATCCAGCGCAATTTTTAGGGATTGAAATTAATCCTAGAGCGGCCGCTATTGCAGAGTTAGTAATTTGGATTGGTTATTTACAATGGCATTTTAAACGCTATGGAAGTACACCACCACCAGAACCGATTTTACAGGATTTTCATAATATTGAACATCGTGATGCGGTGTTAGATTATGATGGGAAGGAGTTAGATATTGATACTAAAACGGGTCAGGTAAAAACTCGCTGGGGAGGAAAGATGATCAAGCATCCTGTGACGGGTGAAGATGTTCCAGATTCGAGTGATCAAATTCCTATTTATCGTTATCTTAATCCTCGTCCTGCTATATGGCCAGATGCAGATTATATTGTTTCTAATCCTCCTTTTATTGGTAATAAGAGGATGAGAGAAGTTTTAGAAGATGGATATGTAGAAACTTTAAGAAATACATATAAAAATGTACCTAATACAGTTGATTTTGTTATGTATTGGTGGGAGCAAGCAGCAAATTTAATCAGCAATAAAAAACTTAAAAGTTTTGGATTTATTACTACAAACAGCATTACTCAATCATTTAATCGAGAAATTTTAAATAATTATCTTTCCCATCAGAAGATTTCTTTATCTTTTGCAATTGCTGATCATCCTTGGATAGATGAAAAAGATGGTGCTGGAGTACGTATTGCGATGACGGTTAGTGTTCCAGAAATTGAATTTCAAGGAAGCTTACTAAAAACAAAAACTGAAGAGATAAAAGAAGATGGAATTGCAATCATTGAATTTGATACTGTTCGCGGTTTAATTCATCCTGATTTAACAATTGGAGCAAACATTACAGCAATGAAAGCTCTAAAATCAAATGAGAAAATGTCATTTCAGGGTGTCATACCTTTAGGTACAGGATTTAGGATTGATGAAACTGAATTAGATGATTTAGGTTTAGATTTTAATAACTTACCATCTGTTGTCAAACCTTACATGATTGGACGTGATGTAGTTCAAAAGCATCAACCGAAATGGGTTATAGATTTTTTTGGTTTAAATGCAAGTGAATCATCTTCAAAATATCCATATCTCTACCAAAGATTATTAGAAAAAGTCAAACCAATCCGTGATCAAAATAATCGAGAATCAAGAAAAGTAAATTGGTGGCTTTTTGGAGAAAATGCCCCCAAATTACGTAAAGCGATTGCAGGTATAAATAGATTTATTGTCACTCCAGATACTTCTAAATTTAAACCATTTACGTTTGTTGATGCTTCAGTTCTTCCTGATGTTCAGCTTTATTCAGTTGTTTCAGATGATGCTTGGATCTTAGGTGTTTTAGAATCTTATATTCATCAAACTTGGGTATTTCAGGTTGGACCTACTTTAGAAGATAGACGACGTTGGAAACCATCAATTGTTTTTGATCCTTTCCCTTTTCCAAATCCTACACCAGAACAAAAACAGAAAATCCGAGAATTAGGAGAAAGATTAGACTCCCACCGTAAACGAGTACAAACACAACATCCTGAAATCACAATTACGGGAATGTATAACCTGCTAGAAAAACTCCGCAAAGGAGAAACATTTACTGAAGCAGATAAAGGATATAATAATAAAGCCTTAGTTTCTACCCTCAAACAAATTCATGATGAATTAGATCACGCTGTTTTTGATGCTTATGAATGGCAAGATTTAAAAGATAATCAAAAAACAAAAGCCGAAATTGAGGAAATAATTTTATCAAGATTAGTCGCGCTCAATGCTGAACGTGCAGAAGAAGAACGTAACGGGATAATTCGCTGGTTGCGTCCTGAATATCAAGCACCAAATGAAGTTACCCAACAACTACTAACGGAAGTCATGGAAACAGAAGAAACTGTGATGATTCCCACGGAACAAAAAACTTTTCCCAAACAACCAAAAGACCAACTTGCAGTTATCCGCGATTTACTCCGCACCAATACCAACGAGTGGACAGTGGAACAAATTGCTGCTCAATTTAAAAATGGTGGAAAATATAAAAATGCCATTGCTGAAAATGTAGAAAGATTAGAATGGTTTGGGATTTTAATCTGTCGAGAAACCGGATCAACTAAACGCTGGCAATATGTGGAAATATAGAGATGATAAAAATCTCCGACTTCTTCAAGAAGTCGGGAATCTGATTTATGATTTATAGGATGTTAGTTTATATTATAATCTTTTTGTCAGAATCAGGATTCTGACAAAAATTCTGTGTCTAATGTAGAGTAAAACTTTAGATATTGATCTGCTATATCCAATTTAGAAAACCGTAAATCATTATTAGTAGGATTTAAAGGCCGTTCTAAAGTAGAAATAATAACTTGGGAGAGATTTTGTACAGCATCACCTTGAAGATCAAAATAACAACAGTTAGAATTACCAATTTCTCTAAAGATAGGAATATCAGCACACACTACAGGAGAAGAAAAATATAAAGCTTCTGCCAAAGGTAGACAAAAACCTTCCTCCGAGGAAGCGGCAATAAAAACTTGGCATTTTTGATATAACCAAGATAATTCATGATCCTTAATTGTATGAATTAGCAGCACTTCTTTTTGAAGAGATAAATTATGAATTAGCTGCAATAAATTCTCTGTTTCTGGTCCGGTACTGCCAACAATAATTAATTTAGTATTATCTTTTAAATCCTCATTTTTCTTTAATAAAGAAAATGCTTGAATTAACAAATCTAGATTTTTGTTTTTACGATGTTGAGCAACAGATAATAAAAAATAATCCTGATCACTAATATCTAAATTAGTAGGTACTTCAGCAATAATATCACTAAAATCCACGTAATTATAAATAACCGTAATAGGTTTGAGTGATTGAACTTGAGGAAAATATGATTTAAGACTACTTAATGTAGATTGAGAAACACAGGTAAGACCATCACTATGTTCTATACATTGTTTTAAAAACAACCGATTAAAGATCACATTTGGATATCCAAACACCTCTGGTTTTTCATAAGGATACAAATCGTGAATTGTTGAAACAACAGGACAAGGGAAAAGTAAACGAAGAAAAGGAAAGGGAAAAGATAAATGAACTATATCAGGATAAAGACTCTTTATCAATTTTGGTAAACCAAATAAAAACCAGATATTTCTTGCCAAGGAACTATTTTTAATATTTACAGTAATTAACTGAATTTTTGGGGAATTAAAAAATAGTTGAAAGTAATCTTTCTGCCATGTTCCGACAATTAAAGTCACCTTGCTAACCTCTGGAGTGTCAGCTAGACATTGAGCCAAATTTGCAGCGTGTCGGCAAACACCCGTTGGTTTTGTTGGTCTATGTAAAGCAGCAATTAATATGTGCATATTATGAAATTGGGAAAAATTAATTAGTTAAATTTAGGTTCAAAAAACTTGAGATTTAACATCAGTTCCTGATGCTTTCTTACTGGCAACCTCTAAATAAAGTTTGTTTAAACGCTCTCCGACAACTTGCCAACTGTAGTTTTCATGGACTAATTTCCGGCCAGCCTGACCCATAGTAACGATAAGTTGGGGATTTTGAACTAAATGAATCATTGCGGCCGCTAAATCACGTACAGCTTGATATGGTTCATCAGCAGGAATCTTAAAACCAGTTTCCTCGGTAACTTGAACCGCCGGGCCACCTAAATCTAAACAAATCACAGGACGGCCTGCTGCCATTGCTTCCATACAAACCCAGCCGCCAGAATCATGTAAGCTGGGATGAACGAGAATATGACAATCTTTTAATAAATCTAGAGCTTTTTCACGGGGTAATTTGCCCCAAAATTTAACTTTTTCCGCAATTCCTAAATCTGATGCTAAAGTTTGCAGGTGATACCATTGGGATCCATCTCCCACTATCCAGTATTCTGTATTTGGTAAATTCGCTTGAGCAAAGGCACGCAATCCTAAATGAAACCCTTTCCAGTGCAAAAGTCTACCTATGCTGATAAATTTTACTATGGAATGAGAAGAATTTTGATATTGATGAAGATGTTCTATATCTGCGGTGGATAATCCTGATTCTGGTAAAATCTGGACATGATTCACACCCATTTTATAGAGTCGTTGGGCTGTATCTTTAGTTGTGGCTCGGACTACAGCACTTCTTTTAGCAGTAAGACGGACAAACGGGTCTTGCTCTCCTAGCCAGCGAGCGCCGCTACGGGCAATTTCATAAATTTTGTCATTTAAGCTAAAATCCTGCCAAAAGCTTGCTGGTGCTGATTCTCCACCGCCTACAGGACCCCAAACGAGGGGAATAGGTAACAGTGACAGGAAGCAAGGATTGGAATATTTGACAAAAGTAACATGATGGCTTAAATCAAAGCCAATTTTTTGATGTAATTCACGAGCGGCAAAGTAGGCTTGAATTTGCCAGAGGTAATAGTGAAGCTGCATTCCCCCAGACTGTCCCCAGCGTCTGCTATCTTGCCAAAAGGGCAGAGTAAAATAAACAAAGTGAAGATTGGGAATGGGGTTATGTGCCAATTCTGCGTTGATGATATCCTGACTTTCATCAGGTCGGGTGAGTACCCAAACTTCATGGTATTTAGCAACTTCGCGGGCAATATTCCAACCCACACCAGGCTCAGAACCCATACCTGGTTCACAGGAGTAAGCAGATATTAAAATTTTCATAGGGAATTAGTAATAGGTAATTGATAATTGGGAAATTCGTTTTTCCTGCTCCTATGCTGTTTCTGTTTCTTCAGCCGTCGTTCTTGCCATGCTAGTCCTAGAATTAAGGCGATAGAGAGCATGAAACCAGGTTCTTCCATTTGAGTAAAAATAAAACCAAAGACAAGAATAGCGAGTAAGGTAACTTT
>JACCDP010512128.1_pt1 | contig 16311 bp, 11 predicted proteins | sample 7445841 | NCBI WGS metagenome assembly JACCDP01 (sample SAMN15323441, study PRJNA562643) | freshwater metagenome | isolation source: river surface water | place: USA:Blue River Watershed | collected 2017-08-17 | reverse complement strand
TGCTGGCAATGTACCATCGTTGGTAATAGTATCGATGATATCCTGGATACGAGCCTGTGCAAAAGTTGCCGAACCTGCAGAGCCTGCTGTTCCGGATGTATCTTGAGGAGTGGTATTTCCTGTTGAAGGAGTGACCGCTGTTTCTAAAATAACCTGTCCTAGAACAGTTTTTAATCTAGCATAAGCTGCTAAAGTTACTGTAGTTTCGCCAGTGCCTAATGTAGAAACTCCATAAGAAAAATATGCATCTGCTGCCACACGAGTTTGATAATTTCCGTCATAGGTTAGATCATATTTTACCGCATCGATGATCTGCCCAACATCTCTCTCACATGTTACGGTGTTATAGAAAAAGCTCACAGTCATTGAACCTGATGCAGTTGAGAGTTCAACTGCATCGCCGGTAGTGGTCAAAGAAATCTTAAAATGTGTACCGTCTACTACTTCATTGACATAATAGGTAATACCAGTTGATATTCCACCAAGCACTGTGCCGGTAAATCTAATTGGCATTCCAACGTACATCCATGCTGTAGAAGTGCATAAGAATTCATCGGTTGTTTCGTCCGAATCCGTAACTGTAGTAGTATAAGTGCTAGTTACAAAAGCTGTGATTTCTGCTTTTAAGAAAGCTCTGTTAGACTCTAGCTGACTGCGTGCATCGCCATATCCGATCAAATAGGATACGTTATAGCCTGTTGGATCAGGAGTTACAAATGCATTTGCTGCCCCTTCACCATTGGCCAGTATATCTTTGATTTCGTCTACATTATTTTCAACACTAGTTACCGCTGTTGTAGAACCAGTGTTACCTTCGTTTTGACTAGTGGTATCTTGTGTTTCTGTGTTTCCGGTAGTCGGAGTCACTGCCGAATTAGTGACGATGTTGTCAGTAATACTCTTCAGGTGCTGCAATACCGCTACAGATTTTGCTTTATCAGCTGTAGCTATCAATTTTCCTTCAGGACTTACTCGTGTTCCGCGAAGTTCGTCACCTACTAATGCAGTGTTAGCAGGAACTATGATAGGTAGAACTTCATAGAACTGTCCGGTTTTGATATTTAAAGTATATCCTGGTATATCTTCGCGGGGTAGATCATCTAGATCGCCAGCTGTGATAGCGTCAGTTACTATTGCTGCTAATTCTTCTACTCTGTCATCTGCACCAGATTCTGCTATATAGGTGGCATCGATTATCTGTTTGATTCTATCGCCCGCTGCAATTCCATTCAGCGCTTGAAAATTCTGTGCCGGAGCTGTGTTGGCTAATATTGAGTTTACTAACAGATTTACTCCGTAGTTGATAGCTGCTACAGTTTCATCTTCTTGACCGGTAATATAAGAAGCTCCTAGGGCTGTAAAATAACTCTGGGCAACATCTATAGATTTTTCGTTACCGGTGTGTGTAAGATCATATACGACAGCATCGATCAACAATCCCATGTCTCTTTGACATTTGGCTTTATTGTAACTGAAACCGCCTACAAAAGGTGCGGTCGATGTCGAGATCTGATAGTCAACCCACTCTACAATTTCTTTTTGAACGAACGTTCTGTTTTGTTTTAATAGATAAGCAGCACTGCGATATTCTGTGCCCTCTTCGATCTGTTCAGTAGCATATTTTACCGAAGCCCAAGGCTGATCAATGGTCAGACCGTATGTTGGAGCTGGCTGATCAATGCCATGGGGGCCTACATAAAAAACTTTCGCTACACGACCAAAATAGTTCCAAGCCGGAAGACCGTTGTCTACGGTCAGGACTTGTCCCTCATCACCTACAGGTAATCGTGCAGGACCTGCACCACCGTAGTACACCAAATCTCCTGTAGTAGTTAGGACTGACTCCTCGTTTCCGCCTGCTAATAGATTCCAATAGGCTCCAATGCCGTCGTTGTCTGGGCGATCCGCACCGTTGCTAGAAGTGTGTGCCTGTATACAGATATAACTATTTGAATCATATTTTACAGCATCGCCTAATACATATGATCTCGCTGCAGTCCATGTACCTTCCCAGTCTATACCTTGATTCAACAAAGCCCAATAGCTGGCGTTAGGAGGTGTTTGATTAGTGCTGTTAGCTGTGGCTACATAAGTAAAGCCTCTTAGCCTAACTACTTCGCCTATCTTATAAGCTGTAGATGAATTCCAATCTCCCATCAATCTGAAACCTGTAGTAAACAGGTCCCAATCTGTGGCATTTGTTACTGGAGGGCTGCCTGCAGATGATACGTGTGCAGTTTTAGAGATGTAACTATTACCGCCGTAACGAACTAAATCGCCGGGCTGATAGGTATAAGAAGAACTGTTCCAGTCTCCTTCAAATTCGATACCTTCTACAAATTGATTCCAATAGGCATTATCTGTAACAAAATTTGCAGCAGCGGTATGATTAGTAACGCAAATAAATGTTCCGCCGCCATTTTTAACTACATCATTGACTTTATATCTTGTTGTAGCTACCCATGTGCCCTTGTATTCTATACCCTGATTAAAATAATCCCATTTAGCTTGATCTGCTTCGAGGCCAAAAGCTGCGGTTGCAGCAGAGGTGTGATGGGTATTACATACATAGGTAGTACCGCCGTACTTTACGAGATCGCCGGCCTTATATCTTGTCGAAGTAGACCACGCACCTTTCCAATCCAGTCCTTTGGAAAACACATCCCATTTGACACTGTCATTTTCTAAGCCTAATGCGGCAGTTGAAGCCGAAGTATGGGCTGTGTTACATAGATAGACATACCCGCCGTATTTGACCAGGTCGTTGACTTTATATACTACAGAAGTAGACCACGCACCTTTCCAATCAAAGCTTTCAGCAAATACATCCCATTTAGACTGATCGAGTTCTAAAGTTCCCTGGCTAGTGTGTCCATCATTACAGATGTAGATATATCCACCGTATTTGACAATGTCATTTACTTTGTATAAAGTAGTAGCAGCCCAGTTACCTTTCCAGTCCTGTCCATCGCTGAATTGGTTCCATCTAGTAGGAACGTTTTCCAGATCGGTGTAAAAATCTGCTGCGGCAGTATGACCTATTACGCAGAGATAAGTTTTGCCGCCATAAGCGACGATGTCGTCTTTGTAGTATGCTGTACCAATGGTCCAGTCATTTTTCCATACAAATCTAATTCTACCTAGTTTAAATTCAGCCATTTATAGCTCCGTATCATGCATCAGTTATATTTATCGAACCCGCATCTCGGGTCATCCTACAGACATAAAGAACGATTGTGTTAGCCAATCACCGTCTATGCCACCTTTAAAGTTTACTCTATTTAAAATAATCAGTTCATCGCCTGTGGTTGTGGTTATTTGATCTGGTCCAACTCTGACTACACCTGCTGTAAGCTGTCCTGTAATAGCATCAGCACCGCCTCCAGAAACTCTAGAATTGATGTAGGCCTTGATTGCTTTCTGAGTAGGTAATATGTTATTAGAATCAGCGGTAAATGTATCATCAGTTGAGAATTCTCTGATAACTACTCCTGTTCCGCCAACAGTAACGCCTCCTAGTGTCAACTCTTCTAGGCCTTCAAATTGGAAGAAGTCGGCATTTAGAGTGACTGTACCCGTGCTTTGCTCGACTGCAAACAATTCTCCGACTCGGAAGTTACCATCCTGGTCCGTAGAAGTATAAAACACTCGACCTGTATTGTTTTCTTTCACTTCGTCTTCTGGTGCAAGCACTGTACCTTCTGGATTGAGTGTATCTGGATAATTAGTCTGCTCAAAATTGCCGAGACCTATATCTAAGAAATCGTGTCCTGTTAAACGCACCTGAGAATAAAACTGCCTAATGAACAGACTAGTTCCGTGCTCGGGAGCTTCATCTCTACCCAGCGCCTTAGCTACTTGCAATCTGGCTGTGTAATTTCCTAAAGTTCCGCCGAGGATAGTCACATCTAACAGTTTGTAAACATAGTCATCGATTGAACTGAATCTCAATGCGTCGCCTGGACCAGGAATTCTAGTTAGATTTTCTACTATAACAAACGCGCCAACCTGATACTGATCCTTATATCCGTTACCGGTAATGATCGCTCTGGTACTAGACGTTGCATATGCACTACCTTCATCGACTATGCTAGGATTAGCAATAACACCGTTTCCTATCCTCACTCCAAGAGTAACTTCGGCACTAGCGTTAGGATCTGTTAGAGCGAGCACAGGAGCAGAGGTGTATCCTGAACCTGGTTCCCAAATCCTGATTTCGCTTACTTTGCCTGCGACAACAACAGCTCTAGCCTGTGCTTGCTTACCTGTCGCTATAAATCTAAGCAGATTCGAGTTGGCAGTAAGTCCGCCTATCATTAGATACTTTGCAGGTGTGATCATATTTCCAAAAGTAATGTCGCACCAAGGACCGGATTGTGTAATATTCTGATATTCCCAAAGCAGCCCATCCTTGGATACTGCTACTACATCCGACCCTGTGGCTACTGCAATGAATAATCCTTGCGCATACTTGATAGCTCGCCAATCTGCAGCCTGTATAGTTCCTTCGGTCCAAGATATACCATCGAAGCTGATTGAAACTTCCGTAGCTCCCGCATATCCACCCGATAATGCTACGAATCTATTATTTCCGTAAGCTAATGCTATGCTACCGGTAGGAATACTACCTGCTGTCCAAGAAATTCCGTTATCGGAATAGGCATAGGCAACTCCGGTAGATGAATCGCTGGCAGCGATAGCAACAAATTTTCCTTTTCCGTATTCTACGGCATTCCAATCTGCACCTTCTGGTAAAGTAGCCGCAGTCCAGGTAATACCGTCTGTGGAATATGCTGCTTTAGTTCCGCCACCGGCGATAGCCACCCATTTGTTTTCACCATAGGCAACATCTCGCCATTCTGCAGTACTACTCATGGTCATAGATGTCCAAGCGATACCATTGGTAGATCTAGCGGCTTGCCCGCCAGATGCAAACGCCATATAAACTCCACCTACATATTTGACTTTAGTCCATAACGCCGACGACGGCAATGTAGTGTTGCTCCATGTAGTACCGTTGGCAGAATAAGCTGCTACGTTTGTATCTATCGCGACTGCGACAAATTTATCCGGACTTGATGTGATGCTGGACCACTGTCTTTCTGTGTTGATAGTTCCTGCACTTGATGTAAATCCCGGACTACTAAAAGTAACTCTGGGTTCTATAGTATAATTTGAAGTGCTATCTAATACTGTTTGAATTGGTGTGCCTTCATTTAAATGTTCCCATCCGAGGCAATGCTGTATCATCGTACCAGTAGCGTTGATGAGATTATAGGTCGCTCCTCCAACACTTGTGCTTACGGTAATCTGTGTTCCAGAAACGACAGTTTTTACATAATAAACTGTTTCATTTTGTATGTTTCCAAATGTAGTTCCGGTGAATATAATTGGATCATCGACGGCCAACTCAGTTGTGGTCGACAGTGTGATTCTATTGCCCGAAGAAGTTGTCGCTGTTGCTGTAGATGTTGGTTTAGATTCTTTGGCTATCCACGCAGTTTTTCCAGTATCATCAAATTCTGCGATGTATCCGTATTGACCTGTACCTGTGCCTTGTGTAAGTATCAATCGCATTTCTCGATATTCTTCTGGCTCTGCATCATCAGAACCTGCTAATGTCACTGACACAGAGTTACCGCCCTGGCTGGCATTAGTGTTAAACAGATAACCCAGACCTCCCGCGGCTGTTGAATCGCCCGGATCTGCTATCCTTGCCTCATACACTCCACCATCGCGGAACTCGTCCATTTCTACCGCAGCGTTGACACCTGCACCTGATATAGTAAATGTGCCGCTGCTGTAGTTCACGCCGGCATTGCTGTAGAAGAATTTAATTAGATTACCATTATTACATAGTATCTGAGAAACATCTGCTTCATAGTATCTATTGTTGACTGTAGCTTGTATGGGGTCTTCTGTGATATTAAATCCTTCCGATACAGCCCCGTATGTACCGTAGGAACAGTTTCCGTTAGTTCCCCGAATACGGCCGCCTTGCGTGGCTAGATACCCTATATGATTGTAATAGCAGAATATAGAAACCACTTCGGTTTTTCCTGGACCATTGGCCCATACCCCGATTCCGTCAGATAGGATCTGTGTGAAATCGTTGGCAACTATGGTTTGATTTCCGCCTGCATGTAAGTTTCCGTCGATTTTAAGTCCTACACAGGCAGTACCGAATGTAGTTACGTTCTGCACATACGGTGATTTGGTTCCTACCCAGGCAGTGTTGTCGTTTACACCCCAGCCCGGATCTAGAGATGCGTAAGCTCCTGCTGTTGGTCTACGAGATAGGAATTCATTAAATGGTCCGAGCTCGCCTTGCAGACCAACTAAGGTCATATTTCTAATGCCGGTACCGTCCCGCAGCAAGAACATGTTTTCTGCTTTGTTGGCAGTTTCGTTGCTGCCATTTATAAAATAGTTTGCAGCTAAAATTGTTTGATAATTTCCAATATATCCTATATCATAAATCATCGCATCAAGCAGTCTATCTAGGTCTCGTTGATAGCTGGTTGGTACATCGGCTGGATTTAAAGCGGAATCTTCAAAAAATGTTTCTAGATATAGCAGAGTTTCATTTTTTATAAAAGCCTTATTGTTGATCATCTGGGTTCTAGCATTTAATCTTCCTGCATTCAATGTAAATGTATTGGTTCCGGAAATAGTAGCAGGATTCTGTGTTCCTAATCTGTCAATAAACTGGTTTAACAAACTGTCAATTATCAATACTTCATCATTGCTTACTGGTGTTCCCGAAAAATCTTGAGGTATATCTCCTCTTAGAACTGTTCCGTACGCCGGAGATCCATCGTCATCAGTGCCAATTTCCTGTTCTTGTATTACAAAAGGAGCGATTTCTTTGATATAATCAGCTGCGGCTAAAATTCTAGTTATGTAATTTGCGGTAAAAATAGCGGAAGCTGGTCTTACTACAGTACTGCGAAGTTCGTCGCCGACTAAAGAAACAAACGCGGGTACTCTCAACGGTAGTATTTCTTCGAAGACTCCGGTTCTTACAAATATGGTCGCTACTCCTGTGACATTCTCTAATGCGTATCTGATAGTTCTCCAGGGGTTCTGGGGCGATGTCCCCGAGGTAGGTATATCTTCACCAAATTCTGCCACATAGTAAACGCTGGCGTTATCTAAAGTATACTGCCAGCTTGGTTCACCATTATAGACGGTCAAGGCTTTACCTTGTGTAGAAATTTCTAAAGCTGTGAGTCCTGTGGTGCTGCCGTCTTCTGTAGGTCCAAAAGTTTTTAAATCTCCTACCAACTTCATTCTATTAGAAGCGTTACCTTCGACAATTGGTGCCCAATATCTACCTTCTAAGGTGCTGCCATCTTCGGGATCGTCATCGGGCCTATTCTGATTAGTGGCTACGTGTTTGTCTAGGCAGCGATAAGAACTGCCAATCCAAATCACAGTGTCGCCTACGACATATGTAGAGCCTATCTCCCAAACACCTCTCCATCTTATACCTGGTATTATCAGTTTCCAATATTCTTCGTTGGTAGTGCTGTCATCGTCTAAGAAATCAGGATCTTGATTTAGGCTGTCTAATTTAGCGATATAAAGATTTCCGCCGCGGCGAACTACATCGCCTATGAGATACGGATGATATCTGTCCCAATCTCCCATGATTCTTGAATTTTCAAACAACAAGGTCCATTGATCACTGACAGCAGGATTATTAGCAGCTTGAAAATCGTTGCTGATATATAGATTACCACCATATTTTACTATATCACCGATCTGATAGACTACCGTAGTATTCCATGTATTGTCATATTCTTGACCAGGACAGTAGACGGTCCACTTGAGAGCATCAAATAAGCTGGCTTGGTGGAAAGTATTACAGATATAGAGATAAGATCCGTACTTGACTACATCATTGAGTTTATAGATAGTGTCTAGAACGAATTCGCCTAGAAATTCAACTCCGTCTTGGAATACTGACCATTTACCGAGATCTTCCGCTAGGCCGGATAATTGACTTCCCGCCGACACATGTCCTACATCGCATTTATAAAGTATACCGCCGTATTTGACGATATCGTTGACCTTATATTTGGTATCTGTCGTCCAATCACCTTTCCAGTCTTCGCTAACACTGACTTCGACCCAATCTCCTTGATTAGCTTCTAGTCCTTCTTCTTCGCTGCTAGATGCCTGATGCCCTAAGATACAGCGATAAATCTTTCCTCCATATCTAACAACATCTCCAACGTTATAGATTCCGTTGACCGTCCAAGTATCTTGCCATTTAATCGCAGCAAGTTGCACAGTCCAAAATGCTGTTTGGCTTATAAATGCAGATTCAGTCGACGCCGAAACATGATCTTCTATGCAAATATAGATAGTTCCCGAAACACGGACAGCATCACCTTTTTTGTAATAGGTATCTGTTTGCCACGGTCCCAGCCAGCTGACACCGTCGGCCATAAGTTCCCATTTTGGTTCTGCGACTGGCGGCAAATCTGTGTTAAAAAATTCTAGATCTACATAAAAATCTTGATTGGCAACATGAGGTTCTAGACTGGCATAAATTTTCGAACCAAAACTAACTATGTCGTCCCTGTTATATCTGCGGCCAGCCTGCCAGGCACCTTTCCAGGTATACTTAAATCTACTGATCTTAAAATCTGCCATTTATATCAATCCTCTGAAGCGTTAGCCGAATAGGTGTAGCTGTCATTGATCCTAGCCACTAGTTCTCCATCGTCGTTGATGTAGTAAAATATAGACCTATCATCCCATCGATATTGCTGATATCTTAGATTAGCAAATACTGGATCATGGTTTACATCTATACCTTCGAAGAAATCTACACCAACTTCAAAATCATTGTAGTTATCCTCGAACTCGCCGACTTGATTTAACTGCACTGATTCATTGCTTTTAATCTGATCTACTTTGACAAGAAAAATGCTTCCTTGGCTGTTTTTTCTTAGGCCGTAGAAAAATCTAGGAGTATCTCCTATGGAATCTAAAGGATTCTGACCTAAATAATAATTACTCATTATGATATCTCCACATAGCTGACAATAGAATCAACGCTACCCGGTGTGTCGCTAACTATTCTAAGGGCTGTAGTTTCCGGAAGAATCAATTTTTCTCCGTTCGTGATAATTTTTACCGCCGAATTTGCTGCTATAGTTAAACCTTTGATATATGTAGCAGCCACAGAACTTTCATCTACTACATAGACATCAACTGACACTTGATCTGCTTCAGTCACATTCGCTATATTACAACCAATAACCGTAGCTCTAAATCCTACAGGAATTTGCAGCACGTCGATAGGAGTGGTACCTATTCCGGTGTTGACTGCGTGTTTAAATGTCGTTGGCATATCGTTATCCTAGTGTCAATGCGAATTTTGCTGCGATGTCGTTAGCGCCTGTTTCAGATACTGCGCCCGATACACCTGCAGGACTAGCCCACTGTAGGCCGTCCCATATTTCTAAAGCCTTGCTGTCGGTATTATATCTAGTCAAACCTACAGGAATTGTTGGGTATCCCAGCAATGCGCTAGGACGCTGAGCTGTGGTACCAGAAGGTGGTATAAATCCATTAGTACCTGCAATTTTAAAATAACCGGTTCCGCTCTGTGCTAATTCTGTGACCGATCCTGATACTATATTAGTAATTCTATTTGTGGAAATCTCAAGATTTCCGATCTGTACAACGCCGGTGCCGTTAGGATCTATAATTAGATCTTGATTAGTTGCCGTAGTAATTGTATTGTCATAAAAAACTAAATTACCGACTTCAAAAGAATTTAAATTTAAACTAGTGGCAAAGACTCCGTTAGCATAAACATTACGCCAGCCAAAACTAGCGTTGCCAAGATCGTATGTGTTATCAGTTTCTGGAATGAGATCTGAATTGATACTAGCGTTGATTGTGATAGTATCTGTGATGTTGTCGCCGATGATCAAATCACCGTCAATCTGTATATTTCCTGTAGCACGTATATTTCCAGAGACATCAAGATCTCCAGTGATGTTAGTAGAACTCTGTATGTCAACCGTGCCAGACCCGTTAGGATTAAATTCTAAGTTAGCATTGGTATCTGTGGTAGAAATCACATTATCTTTGATTTCTATGCTGTCTACCTGCAGTCTAGCATGATAAACTGTGGCTTCACCTGCGGCTGCAGAAAATCCTAATGTTCCTGTGCTAGTGCTAAGAGTGTTACCTGTTATTGTGATATTACCGACTGTAAGTTCGTTACCTACTTCAAGATCAGAAGTTCGGGCTGTTCCTACGATATCTAGAGCGTACTGTGGAGATGCATTGTTGATACCCACGCGAGAGTTATTGACATCGAGATATAGTAGGTCAGTCTCAAAAGCTAGATCTACACCATCTCTGATGAGATTTGCTTTTAAGAGCTGTCCGGAAATGCGACCAACGGCCATAAGCTCTCCTAAGTACGGGGATCCTGTCCCTCCAACCACCTTACATTGCGGGTTGACCACAGTGCTAATCTTACGAGATTTGGTCTACCTACGTAATTAGTAGTATTTATACAGATTGTAGATTTAACCGAGGATGAGGCTGTATAGACGACCCAATTCTTCCATGGCTGCTTCGGTAACGACAGCACCGCCGCCTGTGGCCACTTGCCAAACTGTGCCGTCCCAACATTCTAAATAATCTAATTCAGTGTTCCAGCGTGTTATACCAACTTCAAGATCTTGCCGTTGTGCCGTAGTTCCTGCGGGTATGAGGAAACCGTTATTGTCAACTAATCTTAGATAACCTGTGCCTGTTTGTATAAATTGCATCGGAGTATTCAGCTGATTGGTTATTCTAACTGGATTTACTGTGATTTCTAATTTTGAAAAATTGCCGTCTAAATCAGTGATATAAAAATCGCCGTTATAAATTTTTAGATCTCGTGTAGTCACTGAAGAAAATCCTAGATTTCCTATGTCTAAAACCGTCCCCCCAGTGGGCCTAAATGCCGTTGGTAAACTAATAACTTTAAAACCTTCACCTGGATTTCCGCTCAGTGTTGATACGGTATAGATTATCGTCCCGTCGTTGTTAAATGCGAAGAGATTGATATTGGTGCTGGCAGTTGAAAAAGCATACGAAGTTGAAAAAGTTGTTCCACCTGCGATATTCCAAGGAGTAACCAATTCGTAATAGATAAAATTGTTGCCACTAGTACCTGGTTTAACTATGAGTTTTGTTCCGTCGGGGCTAAACCAAGGCTTATGATTAGTGGTAGTTAGGAATAGACTTCCTAGCTGGCCGGAATATGTTGCCGTAGTGATATTCCAAGCAGTAGACATATTATACTGATAGATTCGGTGAGCTGTTGAACTTGTTCGCCCACCGACATAAAACCTAGTACCGTCCGGTTTAAAAAATATCGATCCTAGACCAGTTGCTGAATTTAAACCTCCTAAACCGATAAGATTTTTTTCAGTATAAGAATTTTCATCTCCTATGGTACTAGGATCATAAGCTACAGATAGAGGATATTCTCTTACCGTAGCATTTCCGGTAAGTATAAAAACTGACGTTCCGTCGTGATTAAAAGAAAGGCCGTTGCCGCGAGATGTCGAAGTTTCAAATCCGTCAAACTCTAAAATAATTCCTGTGCTATCTGGTTGATAATAGGTAACATCTTCGATTTTTAAACTTTCAAGATAGATGTTTCCAGTATCGGCTACTAATATTACAGAATCATTACTCTGCATAGAACTAATAGTATTAGTATTACCTACAGCTCTTAGTTGATCAGACACAGTAAAGCCATCAGCAACAAAATTGTTGACATTATCAACACCGTAAATCTGAACCCGATCCCATTTTTTTGATAGTGAACCTAGATCGTAGGTATTGTTTGCTCCGGGAATAAGTCCTTGTCGAAAATCTGTGTTGATTGCTATCGTATCTATAGGAGTATCACCTACGATCAACTGCCCGTTGAGCTGTACAGATTGACGACCTCTAATATTTCCCGTAACTTCGACATTACCGGTCACTGAAGTGTTTGCTAATAGCTCAACTTTGCCTGTTCCACTTGCTGATAGTATTATGCTTTGATTTGTGTTTAAACTTTTTATGCTCTGTCCGTTGAAATCTAATTCATCTGTGAGCAGTTGGCCGTGATAGAATTTAGTGTTAGAATCTGAAGTTTCTACTGATATAGGACCTACCGTGGTTCTAAAGATATTATCAGTTCCTATGATTATGTTATCAATAGTAGCCTTAGTGCCGTTGACTATGACATTGCTGCTGACTTTGGTAACGCCGGGCGAATCTAGATCTCTAGTTGGTGAATCAACATTGATTCCGATTCGTTGGCTTGTTACATCGAGATATAGGAGATCTGGATCTGATGGACCATTTCTAAATGATAGATTTGAACTACGTGTAAGATTGGGCTGTAATAACTTTCCGCTGATACGACCTAGCTGTGCTATATAGGCGCTTTCGCTACCGCCCGAGTCCACACCTCCGATGTCATCTTCGCCTAACGGTCCTGACATAATCTATTAGGCTCCTGTACCGCTGTTTAGTGCTTTAACCACTGTGGCTAATCTATCTAGAGCCTCGCCTACAGTCGAAGGTGCTGTTCCTGCCCAATCTCCTGCAGTAGTAGGATAGTATCTTAGATTACCGCCGACGGCATCTACTAAAATCGTGCTGTCGTCTGCGAACACCGATCCTTTGATATCTCCGGCTCCTCCCGCAAACGCGATAGTAATCGTATCAGTACCGGAGTTTGTGGTTATGCCTATTCCGGCACCTGCGACCAATGTTAGAGTATCATTGGTACTATCTGCGATCACTGTGCTCTGTCCTGCGACAGCTATATTTTTAAAATTATCTGGGGCTGCTGCAGCGATGCTGTTAGCTACGCTAGCTGGCAGCGTACCAAATACGTTTTTACCTCCTGCAGGAAAGTTTACCAGTGAACCATTATTTGAACTAGAGAGTATGGTATCTCGTGACAATACTGTTCCGGAAGATGAAACGGTACCTCGACCTATTTCCCAATTTCCGGCATTATCTATGACACCATAGTAGGTTTCATTGCCATCGCCGACTGCGCTGAATCCGCGAAAACCAAACACTGTTTCTGTAAGTGTTAGGCTTCCTGTTCCTGCGGTCTGTGATCTTACTTTGACTCTATCGGCTAAAATCAATGCCATACTATATCTCCAAAATACTTGATACAGTATTTACCCGATTTAGATTTTATACGTAACCGTAGTATATGTAGATATATTTGTCTAAGGGTACAGGACTGGTAAACACTATTCTCGTATCTCCAGGTGTGCCTAAATAATCATAGACCAGATTAAAGTTAGTATCTGAATGTTGGAATACGTTTTCAACAAATACGAGAATGCTGAGTTCTGTACTAGGAACTTCGTCTAAAGGACCAAATGTTGTTTCTACATCGTCACCGGGCCCCAGTTCTTGTCTAGATACTGCGCTAACGCCAGGAGCGACTACAGTTTCCCAAGCTCCGTCGACATATGCTTCTACTTCGTTTGAGTCTGTGTTATATCTAATGAATCCGTTAGGTCCGTTAGGTGTCCTTACACTGCTTAGTTGAGGACGTTGTGCTGTAGTACCTTTAGGCAATCTAAGGCCTCCTGTGAGGTCCATGACTGCGCGACCATAGTGATTAGTAAACATAGCATTATCACTAGGACTATAACGTGAAAGAGTTTTCTGTTTAAGAAATTTCATACCGGTAATGCGCTCACAGTTATACTTAAAAGATTAGCTGCGCTGGCTGTAGCTCTAATTTGATCGTCACCCGATAGAATAATTTTTTCATCTGAGAAAAATACAGTTTCTCCCGCAGGTACAATTAAATTTTTTACTATCGTGTTAGTAATTGAACTAGCACCAGTGGTACTTAGATTTAAAGTCAAAGTAGATGAATTCACCGTTTCGTCTGTGAGCGTAGGAGCACCAGTATTGCAGACTATTATACAGACCACAGCCATATCTTGGGTAGTGCCAGCATTATCGCCGGTACTAGTACTGCGAAAAACTTCAGTATCACCGGTTGTAGTTAGATGTGTGCTTTTTATCATATCTGTCTCTTAAAATATCATGCTGAATAACAATGCACGTTTTTTGTTTATCAATTCTTCTTGAACATCATCACCGTCAATTTTTGTGCTGTGATATAAACCTGTGTTTCCGCCGCTGGCTGCTTTGTGCCAAAGTATTACGGTGTCATCTACTGCTGACGGATCAGAAGTAGTCACTAGATCTAACTGTAGTCCATAGGTTACTTCAATTTTACCTGTGCCGTTAGTTTCTAATTTAATATTGGCGCTAGAATCTCTAGTCTGTATAACCACTGCGTTATCTCTAGGAATTCCAATGATCGGATTTGGATCGTCGGGATTAGCTAGTTCTCTGAATATAGTTAGCCCTTCGATCAGCACTTCGTTAGCGAAAAACTGTGCTTTGATGCTGTCGTTGACTACCACTGCTACCTGCGATGTAGCCGGTTGTGAAACAAAAGGTCCGATTGGAAAAAACGCAGGATCTAGTGCATTGTTAGCATCAAACGATACTACTCGAGTGTCGTCACGGACGATCTGGAAAGTTGGATTTAATTGAATCGCATCGTCGACATATTTTTTATTAGGAACATCGTCGTCGTGAGTGACCTGGTCTTCGTAGTTCGAAGTACCTAAAACCTTGACCACTCCGGTACCTGAACCAATCAGTGTAAGATCACCACTGTCTGCTACTGGATCTGTTAGGATTTTTTGTAGTCTCAATTGACTATCGGTATAGCTACCGGCTACGGTAATATTCCAAGTGTCGTCTGCCTCGTCCCAGAATAGCCTAGTGTTTGGCAGGGACCCTCTTTCAATTTCAATACCGCTGTATCTTAGAGTAACTCCAGCTCCAGTTTCACCGTAGTTTAATGTGATAATATTATCTTCTACATTTAAATCTTCGGCTTCGACAGTGACAGTATTACCAGCGACATATAGATCTCCAGTAACTGTAACTGTACCGATACCAAGACCCGTGTCGAGAGTGATAGTTCCTCCCTCACGAGTCTTGATATTATAATCGCCGTTGACCTGTACAAACTGTCCCATTACAATACCTAAAGATTAGATAGCTGTCAATACGATATAATCTGCTGAAGAATCAGATTCTAGATACCATTTGTATTTGTTACCGCTGAAATCTGTAAAAATACGTTTTGTAATTTTTGCAGCACTAACTAAGCCATCATCTAATTGACCGGTTGTAGAACCTCTAATGCTCATTTGGCCGGCTGCTGCTGGATTACCACTGACTAATTTACAGGTAAATTTTGTACCGGGTGTTCCAACTCTTGCTACTACAAAAGTTTTTGCACCGCGTTGTTTAAGAATAATTCCGTCTGTTCTTAGCGACGTGCCGTCATGAAATCTAACTGTAATGCCTGTGTTACTGACAGGTGTGCCGATGACATCTGTTCCTCTTACATCTTTTCTAAGTGGGCGCCCCATTTGTTTTCTCCTTATGTTGACGTTTTAAGTCTACGCTGCGGGTTACAGCATAAGTCCGGACTGTCCGGTTCTTATTGACATTGTATTTAGCTTTGAGACAACATAGCCATAAGTTCAAGTTTTTCTACGGTTGATATGACTTGATTTATATTGTCGATTTCTTTTTTGGCATCTTCTAGGTATTTTTTGCTGCGGGTCTGTCTGTAAAAAACCATCGCTATAGAATGATATTGTATATGTAGTTCTATAATTTTTTCAATCTGATTTACATCGTGGCGAAACATAGGAAATCGTTTTCTCCAAACTTGTATTTGTTCTCTCAGTTTAGGAAAATCAGAATCGTCGTTGATCTGCATCAGATATTTAAGTCAAACAAAAAGGCTCCGAAGAGCCTTTTTGGAACGTATAAACGTTTGACCTTTGATTAGGTGAACGATGCGTTAGCGATTGTTACCTGACCTAGGTAGTCAGCTGCGTTGCCTAGAGACGAAGCAGTATTTGTTAGCTCGATATAACCATATCTGGTCATGAAGCTAACTACTGGCTCGAATGTGCTTGGGTCTAGAACAACACCAGAGCTCATTAGAGGAATGTATGGGCAGTAGAACGCAGCCGCATCACTCTCTGAAGAACCTTTGTAACCAACAATAACGGTATCGCTACCAGCATATGTATTCACATACACTTTCATCGCGCTGTTCAATGTACCAACAAACTTAGTGTTTGTAGGTGCTTCGAACGTACCTTCTGTAGTGCGAGCAAACGCAGAAGTTGTAGCACTTTGTAG
>JACCDP010617546.1_pt1 | contig 16313 bp, 11 predicted proteins | sample 7445841 | NCBI WGS metagenome assembly JACCDP01 (sample SAMN15323441, study PRJNA562643) | freshwater metagenome | isolation source: river surface water | place: USA:Blue River Watershed | collected 2017-08-17 | reverse complement strand
ATTATATTGGTTGTTGAAACCCGCTACTTCGGAACCGACAGGACCTCAAGACGACGACCATGACGGCATTGAGAATGCCAACGACATAGAACCCAACACCGCTTGGCCTTTGGACACCGCCGTTTTTAAAATAAAAGACTACGTTGATGCAGTGGGTAGGCTGGATCCTACAAAAATCAAGGCGCTCTGCGATTGCTGGAAGGTGCCCGACGCATCGCTACGAAAACAACTCGCATGCGAGGACAACGCCCATTGGTGGACGTTTGAAGGGGTTCTCTACGAAATACGCAAGGAAAACGGCGACGTGCGGTTTTATTCCGGAGAAGGGGTTCTCGTGAGGACCCAAGACGACAACAACTTGGAAAAAGCGCACAAAGGTACTTTCCCAGAATTCTATGCAAGCGAAACTCCTGAACCTCCGCTTCCCCCTTCGACCGACCCCGACCAAAAGATTACAATAACCTACAAGGGCGAACGCTACACCATCAAACAAGGCTTTACTTCCGAGGAAGGGTTAACGTATAATAACGTCCTGTGGCGCTACCGCAACAATACTTGGCAAAAAGCGGAAAATCCCAATACACCAGTTTGGGAGATGGCTACCAAAAAAGATGTTGATTTTATGAATAATAAATTCAGAAAAAAAGTGAATGATGGAGGTGGAAACCAAGGCGGTGGAAACCAAGGCGGTGGAAACCAAGGCGACAATGACGATGGGTTTTGGGAAAGGTACAGTGACTTGTTGAAAGCGGATAAAGAACGAACGGTTGAAGAAGACGCCTGTTTGATTAAAGTGAAATATCAGGACAAGGAATCCACTAAAAAGCTGTCAGAAAAGGGAAAAAGTGCCCGTCAATTAGTATGGAATCTTGTAAAGGAAGATTGCCCATGAAAAAACAGGTGATTTTTTTTGCGGTTTTCACGTTTATAGGTTTTGGCCTATTATATTGGTTGTTGAAACCCGCTTCATTGGAACCGACAGGACCTCAAGACGACGACCATGACGGCATTGAGAATGCATACGACCTAGAACCCAACACCGCTTGGCCTTTGGACACCGCCGTTTTTAAGATAAAAGACTACGTTAATGCAGTGGGCAGGATGGATCCTACAAAAATTAAGGCGCTCTGCGATTGCTGGAAGGTGCCCGACGTAGCGCTACGGAAACAAACCCAATGGGTTTGTCGGAAAAATGTAAATTAAAAAGAATGAACGTTTTAACTTTTTTATCAACCCAACTGAAAACTTGCCCATGAAAAAACACGTTATCATTATCGGAATAGTACTTGTCGGGGCCATGGTGGTGGTGGTTCCGGAAATCATGCGCCGCTATTCAGGCAGCACGGATCGAGTAAATGAAGTAGCAAAAACTCCTGAAACACTCAACCAGCGCATCGAAGACTTGGGAAAAAAAGCGTTTAATTCAGCCCAATACGAGGCCTTGGTCGGGGAAATTATCGGTTATTCCGCGCAACGAAAGATCACGTTTGCGCAAAAAAACCTCCACCTTTCTACGCTGAATATGCGCATGCAGGCTGCTGCTTCCATTACCTTCAATGAAGCACTCAGTTCGTGTTATTCCAAATCCTTGGGAAGCGCCCAACGCATTGCCGATACGGTGGAATATCCTATTCCAGCCCTTCGAGAATCCATTGCTTGTAAACGTCGTTTTGACAATGCCATGAGATGTCAATGGAAATTAAACTCGCTGTTGAGTAAAGCCTTCGACAAAAGTTCTAGCATCGAGCTTAAGAACAGCTACAACCAAATTATTTCGAATGAACCGTTTGAAAGTTGTGGGTGTATTCAAGACTTAAAGGGTAAAATACAACGTGAATTACACGACTTTGAAGTATTTCAGAGCAGCTTTAACACGCAGATTTTACAGAAACAAGGTGACGAAAATATCGATTTCTATACCGAAGATGCGACTCGATATAATAAATTAAAAAAATATGCTTATTACTATAATTACTTTCAAAAATTAACGCAATGAAACATCTTTTGTTTATTTTAACTGTCCATTTTGGCTTCGTTACCTACTCTCAAGACACGCTTTTATCAACGATCGATGCGGCGGAATTCCCCCCTCCACAGACGATTGCAAAAAAAGATACCATGCTGTCTTCGCTTTATAAAAAAATTGAGGCTCTCGAAAATTCGTTGAAGAAACGTGAAACCGATTTAATTACTAATCTCGTTGACACGCTTTCCAAATTACCACTCGTTCTCAACCAAATACAATTGGATGAAATCCAGAATAACAAAAAGGAAATAGATGATCTGAAAAATCAACTCAACGCAGCAAACACGGCGAAGCAAGCAGCCCAAAGTACTTTAACAACAAAGGAATCCGCGTTGAAAACCGCAGAACAAAAAGTTTCAGACAATGAAAAAGCCTACACAAAGTCGTGGGAAGATCTATGCAAAACTTTATTGTCAACCGAAAAACACTTATCAAACGATGTTTACAAATTAATCGTAAAAAACATTAAACAACAGAGCATTAAATCGGAGCTAGATTCTTTTGTTATGTACTCTAGCATCCTATTAAATGCAAGTGCCTTTCTGAATCAAGGAACAGGTGACTTTAATAAAATTTACCCTAGTTTAAAATTAATGGTACTCAACAAAAACTTTACTCAACAAATTAAAATGCAGCAAGAACTATTAAACATGTTCCAACTGTTTATATTCTTTGCGCAAACATTAGATGATAAATTAGATGTGATAAAAGCAGACCAAGATAAAAACTCTCGCAAGTTTGAATTAGAAAATTGGAAACACTATAAAACGGCTAGTGTTTTTCCATTTTTAAAGAAAAAAATTGAGGAAAATTTTAACAGCCATAAACCTCTCAACCTCGTTTACCTGCCCTAAATGAAAAAGCGACTTCCGATCTTAATGGTGTTTGGTGCTGCGCTGCTCACGGGAGTCATTCTCTATTTTGCGGGAGGCACCAGTGCCCCGAAAGAAATAGATACCGACAAAGACGGTTTTCCAGACCGCATTGATAAATGTAAAACTGAATACTCCAACAAGAATTCAGGTTGTCCCGAAGCCGTACAATCCGGAGACGACCAAGACAAGGATGGATTTCTAGGAGGATTCCAAAAGGATACCAGTATTTTCGATAGAGACGATTCGGATCCCTGCATCCCCAACACTACCTGCGAATATTGCGATGAAGACGGTGACGGACTCACCTATCCACAAGAAATAGCTAAAAGGACAGAGCCAACCAAAAAAGATTCGGATGGGGATGGGGTTAACGACAAGCTGGATCGATGCCCCCTAGAGTATGGAATTGCAGATAATGAGGGGTGTATTTTACTGTTAGATGTCATGTTAAAGAAACAAAATAGCACCATTAGTTGGAATCCCGAGTTAATGAAGCATGCGCAGTCCATTCAATTAATCGTAACACTTAATAATGGAACAGAAATTTTTAATGAAAGCGTACGTGGAAATAAACAATCTATCCCTCCACATCTTATACTTAGGAAAAGATATCATGCAGAATTAGTCGTAAACTTGAAAAACGATCGAGCAGTAAAAGTAATTAATCGAATTATGCAATGGTAAGGTTTTGTATGCTTTGTATCATTGCGTTTAACCAATTTCATTGCGATGGCCAAATGATAAGAGATCTTATCGTTCAAACGATTGCACTAGATTCAAATTCTAATATTAAACACTTTGAGGAGACCGGAGGTCCCAATGAATATACTGTTTTTTCCAATTATGCCTTCCAAGATTCTTTAGCTTTCGATATCCCTTTCAGTAAGAAACAACTTAACTTCAATCGCGATGATATGTTGGTTATTGAACTCTGGAATGGACCGAATAAAGTTTATTCTGACACCCGAAATTTTGGGTTTTTTGAAAATATTTATTTATCCAACTTCCCAAATCGAAAGGATTGTTATGCCATAAGAATTCGACTTGAAGGAAAGCAAGAACTACTCTACAATCCCGATTACGACATGAAAAGCTACGAAATACGCCTTAGAACCGGAAAAAAGGTCATTTATGGTAATGAGGTTAAACTCGTTTTTTCTAAATCCCCCCTATAAAAGATTGGATGAGAAATAGTTTGTTTTTTTTATTCGTCGTTTGCTCTGTATTGCTTTCCAGCTGCGAAAAGTACCGTTTTTGGAACTTAGCTAAATCGGCAGCGTTCAATACCCCTGTGGTTTCCAATAAGTCGGTGCAGTCGTTTCAGGTAAGAGCCACCCTTCAAACCGATGGGTTCACGGATATCCTACGTGCGGGGTTTGTTTGGTCGGATGTAAACGCCTTGCCTACCCTCAACGACAACGTGGCGGAATGCGTGCTCAACCAAGAAGAAATTCAAGCACAGATACCCTGGCCGGTGAACACGCAATTTTACCTTAGGGCCTTTGTGGAAAATAAAATCGGAGTGCAATACTCCGAACCGCTCACCGTGAATTGGCCCGGTAATGCAAGCAACTTGCCCGAACTTCAAACCATCAACCCCAACCAAATTGGTTTTTTCGAATGTTCCATCAACGGTTTGATTCTCACAAACGGGGGGCTGCCCATTACCGAACAAGGATTCTGTTTTTCGTCCAGCAACCAAAGCCCTATCTTGTTAAATTCCACCCAGCTCGACAACAGCGGAAACACCAGTTTCTCGGCACTCATTGCTAACCTCAACGAAAACACCACCTATTATTTGCGTGCTTATGCCAAAAACCTGCAAGGTGTGGGGTATGGAAATGTAATCACACTGACAACCAATAACTACCTTTATCCTGGAGAGGTGGGCAACTATGGCGGTTTAATCTTTTACGCTAAAACCGATACCCTTGGTGGATGGAATTTTCTCGAGGCCGCCCCAAGCGACTGCAACGGGAACGCAGTATGGGCTTTTAATAACAATACCATCACTACCTCCCTCGCGCTCGGTGCAGGACCGGCCAACACACTCAGCATCGTTCAACAGCTTGGACCTGCCAATCCACCGTATGCTGCTTTTACCGCATATAATTACCCGAGTGGTTCGAACGGGTGGTCCTTGCCATCCCGCGATGAATTGATGAAAATGCGCGAAAACCTATACCTGAACCAATTGGGTAATTTTACGGCAGACGCCCGGTATTGGTCTTCCTCTCAAGACACCAATTTTCCGGATAATGCATGGGCGGTAAAAATGACAAGTAATGCTTCCAACACCGCTTCCTATGCCAAAAGCAATGCCTATAAAGTCCGTGCAATAAGACGATATTAAGATGCAAAGAATTCACCTGTTATTTGCTTTTTTGGCCACGATGTCTGCTTGGAGCCAGGGCATCCAAATTAATTGCGGTTATCCCCATGATTCTTGTTATCGACAATTGACGATTGAGGATATTGACACGAGCTCACATTTATTAACTTTTACTGGCAGCGATGCCTACACATTATTTAAGGACCAAGGCCTTTGGAACCAACCCGCAGCTTATCGAACAGGAATCACGGGTGAAACTTCCTTCAACTATTTTGCCACCTTAGTACCTAATGCCTTTATTCCCATTTACAAGAGAGAATACCGGATGCTGATAGGGAAAGACGAGAAACCAGCATACATCGAGAATAGTTGGTTAAAAAAAGATGAAGGGATATTCAACGGCAAAAACCAAATAACCTATGTGAATTTTGGCAACAAAACTTATTCGCTAAATCAAAATGAACCCATTTGGGTGGTAAAAACGGAACAACAATTTTACCGGGAATATTGCCGAGGAAGAACGTATGATGATCTATTGAAATTAGTGGCAAAAGAAGATATAGGCGCTCAAGAAAAAAATATTCTAAATGAACTTTACGGTGAAAAAGATGCTTTTAAATCAAGCTTCAAGGATAATTTCGAAGCAACCTTCAAAGTACATTTTGATTCCGCTAGCCATAGCATTGATAGCACCTATGGTAGTTCAATTAGCCCAAACAACCAGGAGTTATACCGTTTAAAAAATGATTTATACCAAAGCATTGATCGTTGGGCCAAAACAAATTATTTAATCAGTAATTCAGGCTCGAACTACAGAATTCCGATCGATAAAGCTTTTAAAATTGAAATTATTAACGTTACAACATTTCAGCCTAAAAAAAATGAATTCGCAAAGAATTTTCATTTAACTTTCCCTCTTACGAACGATAAAATTAGCACCATTAAGAAAACGTTCAAAATTCCATACGACGTAAAATACAGTTTCCATGAAACCATGTGTTATGCAAGAGTTAACGGCTTTTCTCAAAAAATTGACTCAACACGAAAACTTGGTTCTATTGATTACCTTCCTACCATTAATTGGAAGGATTGCAAAGCGATCGTAGGTTTAGCGCATACATCAATACGGAGAAACCCTAAGATAATTATTCCTATTGTCACCATAGCTGGAGGTTTGTCGACTGGAGTTGCCTGGATGGTGCGCGACATAGCCTACAAACAGTACTTAAAAACGCCACAAGATCGCCCCAATGCCTATACAACCGCCAATTTTGCTAATAAAATTATTTTGGCCGGTGCTGGATTATGGGCCGTAGGAATTACTTGTGATTTAGTTACCACTAGGAATAATCGAATACGACTGAATCGTCAATTACAAAACCTCGATAAGAATCCTTAAAAACACTCCCACTTCAGCACCCACGTTTGGCGATCGGCTTTCACTGTAATGAAGTAAAGCCCTTTAGCGGAAGAAATTTTATATCCTTCATCAGTCCGCTGCAAAACCATTTGTTTCCCCAGGGCATCAAACGCCGATATATGATAATCCTCATAAGGTGAATCCAAGAAGAAAACCCCATCGCTGCTTGGGTTGGGGTAAATCCTAAACGGAACATCCAACGAAGCTAATCCCGCAGGTTCAATAATTAAGTTTAAAGTAACCACACTATCGCAGCCGTATTGATTGCTAAGCACCTGAACATATGTTCCCGATTGATCGTACATAGTGCCGTTCCATGTATAATTTCCAAATCCCGTGGCACTTGTAGTCACCGTGTCCGAAGCCCCTAATACCAAATTTAGGTGAACCAAACTGTCGCAGCCAAAGGTGGTATACAAGAGCGCCGAGGGTTGATTGGTGGAAGCTGTATATGTTACGCCATTAATCCATGTATATTCCGAACATGCCAGCACCGATTGCGTCAGGTTGTAAGAAGGTAAAACCGTTACATGAATCCAAACATTGCTGTCGCATCCATGAATGTTCTGCATGGCTTGGAGATACACTCCACTGGCCGAATAATTTTGCCCGTTGATGGAAACTGAAGTACACGTACTATAATATAAATGGCTTTCCGGCGAATTTAATAAGGTTAAGTTCAAGGTAAGGATGCTGTCGCATCCGTGCACATTGGTTAACCATTGTTGGTATGTACCACTTGCAGTGTAGGTGGCGCCGTTGAGGGTATAGGAGCCACATGCCGTTGCTTGTAGCATCGATGAGCTGGGTTGAAAAATCGTTAAATTCAAGGTTAGTACGCTATCACACCCCGCTGAATTCACCAAATGCTGGATGTAGGTGCCCGAAGTAGTGTAAATTTGCCCGTTTAAGCTAAAGCTATTGCATGCCTGAACGGTTTGATTTGATGCACTGGCGTTAATTACATTGAGCGTTAGGGTTACTAGGCTATCACAACCTGCCACATTCTGAAGCGTTTGCTGGTACACACCGCTGTTGGCATAGGTAACGCCGTTAAAGGTATACGTTCCACAACTGCTTGCACTGATAGCGGATTGGCTATTACTGCACACGGCCAGCTTGACAAGAAAAGCATCTAAATTGCCACCGCCATAGGTGTTTTGCTGACCATTCGAAGCAATTTGAGTCCCGAAGTTAGACCCTGTAGTACCCGTCGCATATACCGCCCCAAACGAGTTAACCGCAACTCCGTAGAGGTAATCCGACGACCCTCCTCCGTAGTAGGTCGCCCATTGGCGTTGACCAGAGCTGTTGAATTTTGCAATGAATCCGTCGGTATTTCCGCTCAAGGCATTCTGATAGCCGTTCAGCGCAATATTGTTGGTACTTGCTGTACTACCGCCTAAATACACATTATTTTGGGCATCCACCGTACACGCCGGGTAGGTTCCTTCCTCGTCTTGCCCGAAATAGTTGCCCATCGATCCACCATAATAGGTGCCCCATAAGCGCGTACCGCTGGGATTAAACTTGACCAAAAAAACATCATTCGCTCCTGCCAAAGTGTTTTGATGTCCTCCACTTGCGATATTGTTTGAACTAAAGGTCTGTCCTGCGAGGTAAGCATTCCCTAAATTATCGACACCAAGGCAATAGCCGTCATCGCCGGCGCTACCCCCGTAATAAGTTCCCCACAAACGAGATCCGTTGCTGTTAAACTTTACCAAAAAACCGTCGTAATTGCCCCCATAATTCATTTGATGGCCGCTCGAAGAGATGGCAATGGAGCTTGCCGTTGAGCCCGCTAAAAACACATTCGAGGAGGCATCCAATTTTACAGAAAGAGCTAAATCGCCTTCATCGCCGCCATAATAGCTGCACCAAATCCTATTTCCCGCGGCATCAAATTTAACGACAAAGGCGTCATCGTTGCCACCGTACCAATTTTGAAATCCTCCACTGGCAATTCCAGCACTGGAAGCTAAACCCGCCAAAACTACTTGGTTATTGGAACAATCCACGGAAAGGCCCAGATCATAATCACCACCGCCATAATACGTGGCCCAAAGGCGCGTACCCGCACTGTTGAACTTTACAAGGAAGGCATCCATAATGCCCCCATAAATGTTCTGAAAACCGTTGTAGGAGATTTGACTCATGCTGCTCGTATGGCCAGCGAGATACACGTTCAAAGATGCATCTACGGCCAAGGCGTATCCATTATCTTGATTGGTGCCTCCATAATATGTTCCCCATAATCGCACCCCATTGCTGTTGTACTTCACCAGAAAAGCATCATAATTGCCACCCCCATAAACCATACTATATCCTTGAGCGGCAATATTGGTAATACTTGAGGTATATCCCGCGACGTATACGTTATTCGCGGCATCTACTTTGGTATCCATGGCTAGCTCTATTCCAGTACCTCCACAATAGGTACCCCAAACGCGCACCATTGGATCGATGATTAAGGTATCATTCGTGTCATAGGTGGATACATTAAATCCAACGATATGCTCAATTAAAGAAAAATCAGAAGTAATTTCCTTACCCCCTTGGTAACTTTTCGGGTGTTCATCAAAAAAGGAACCCAAGCGGGTCGTTATGTACAAATCCCCGTCCTTATTGAGAGAAATGGAGTCAAAATGATCGTAGGCCATCTTTATATCTGCTGGATTCCCTCCGGGCCTGACAATAAAGTCATATTTAAACTGCCCTTCTGAGAAATACAAAACCCAATCAATGTTGGCATACACATTTTCAAAAACCATACGCTCAAAATGCCTTGCATGCAGGATGTTTTTTGTGTAGTAATTTGAATATGAGCCAGAAAAATTCTCCAATCGAACCGTAGGGGACGATGCTGCATCTAACAATTTCATGTCGACACGATGGGTTTCTCGATTTCCCATCGAAAGTTGAGGTTTACGGTTTTTAGAAAACCTATTTAATACTTCATCCTCTTGGATTTGGTCATGTTGAAATTGAAAGGTAATTCCACCGCCCTTTTGAATAAAGCCTGTTAATTGTTGGCATTGAAAATAGCACAGAACTTCCAAGGAACTGTCACCTTCTACTTGTCCTTTGTTTTCAATAAATCCAGGATGTGAAGACACCATTAAGTCCTGAGAAAAGCTGAAGACCGAACCCATCAACATGGCGATAATAAAGCTTAACTTTTTCATTCTGCGCGTATAAGTGGAATCACATACCATTTATCCAAAAGTTGAATATGGGCAAAATACCAACCATTCACTGCACGTTCGAACAACAATTGATTCTCGTAAAATGTGTAATTCACTTTTTTTCCTAATGCATCGGTAACATATACACATGTTATTTGAGCCTCGGCATCCACGGTAAAGATGCCGTTTCGGTTTGGGTTTGGGTAAACGTTTAATCGTGCTTCAGAAGCATAAGAAGTATGAGCCTCATCAATTACTAAATTCAATTGAATTAAACTATCGCATCCATGCGCATCGTATAAATGGATAAGATACGTACCTGAGGCTGTAAAAACTGAATCCCCAACTTGGTAAGAATTAAAGGATGAAGCATTGATAATCAAGGTGTCTTGATTCGGAATAGAAATATCGAGGTCCAGTGAAATGGTGCTGTCACACCCCGCATTGGATACCAAATAAAGTGTGATCCCTGAGGTGTCGCTCACATAGGTCTGTCCATTAATCCACGTATAACTTTCACAAGCCAATATTTGATCCACCATCGTATAACTTGGAGCAATGCTTAATTGCAGGTGCACAGTACTATCGCAGCCGTTCAAATTCGAGAGTACTTGGTTATAGTTCCCTGAAACATAATAATCTATACCGTTGATATGCAGTGAATCGCATCCCGTTTGGGATAAGGTAACTGAATTGGTATCAAGAATGGTCAGGTGCAGGTTTAAGGTGCTATCACAACCGTTTGCGGCTGTTAGAAGCTGTACATAGCTTCCTGAAGAAGAATATGTGGTCCCATTGATGGTGAATGAAGCGCACGCCGTATCCGTTATACTTGAAGTGCTTCCTAATTGAATGGCATAAGCTGAATAACTTAAACAACCGCTTTGTGTGTAGGAAATTCCGATCGTGCCGTTACCCACTTGATACCCTTGGGTATGGGTTACATTCGTAATCCCAGGCGATGTATAACTTGATCCACCACCACCACCGCCGTAACAACCAGAACCACTGCTATACGAACCTCCGCCACCTCCATAATAACCGCCTCCGCCTCCGCCTCCATTAAAATTACTATAGGTTCCCCCACCATTACCAAATGTTCCCGGTACGCTGCCCAAGCCCGCTTGACCACCTGCCGTTTGAGTGCCTCCTTGGCCTGAAACGGAAATAACAGAACCGTTACATAATCCACTACCTCCAATCAACCCACCCCCGGCTCCTCCATTTGAATTCGTAGCGCTAATTCCCGCTCCACCACCACCGCCGGCTACAACCTTTCTGTGCATTAATTCTATTCCTCCTATTCGGATATCTGAGGCACCCCCGCCAAACCCTTGATTTTGCAAAGATCCACCACCAAAAGCTTCAATTTGAGCGGGCCCTCCCCCATTAAATCCGATTTGATTCGTACCTCCCTGTCCACCAACTAAAAGATAAATGCTCTGGCCTTCGGTTACCGGTATTTTTGCTTGTACACGACCTCCAGCACCGCCTAACGAACCCTGCGTTTGCGCACCTTGTGCACCCTTTACATCAACCGAAACCTCAGAAACCCCAGAAGGTACTTTCCAAAGATGATGTTTACCTCCAATAAAATTAAATACTTGGCTATTATTCGAACTGATTGCAGCAGAGGCGTAAATAACCGTATCCTGTGACAACAGCGGAAGGGTAAGTGTAGAACCAACATGGATAGGATTACCCGTTAATGAGGAATACCACTGGGTGGTAGGTCCAGCTGAAGAACTTAAGGTAATTGGAACATTGCAGGAAATCGAAGATACAGGAGTAATCTGAGGAGGAGGTGCTTGCCCTTGCACAGAAACGGTAAAACTTGAAACTTGGCTCAAGCAGCCTTGAATAGAAGTATAGTTGATAAGGAGTGATCCATTTCCCCAATTATACCCTTCGGTAAATATCACTTGATCGCAGGTTGAGTCGGCAAACGATGAGCCTCCTCCAGCTCCTCCGGCTTGGGTGCCGTTGCCACAACCGTTATGTCCCCCTCCTCCCCCAAAATAACCTCCCCCACCTCCAGACCTTCCTGCATCGCCTTGACCTAAGGCACCATTACCTGAATTACAGCCCCCTATTCCACCTACTATTCCACCACCTGTGCCACAAAGTGTTGGATCATAAGCCATTCCATAGAATCCTGCCTGACCCATTTCACCTCCACCATTTCCTCCATTCCCACCCCCCGAGCCATAAGACAATCCAGCACCGCCACCACCCGCAGCAACTAAAATTCTATTGGAAAGGGCACTTCCTCCGCGTCGAATATCCGTAGCTCCTCCTCCTCCTCCTCCAGTTGGTGTCCATTGCCCTGCGGTACCTGAACCTCCACCGTTATATCCTCCAGTGGCGGAGGCTGTTGATGATGCCCCACTTCCACCGACAAAGATATTTAAGGTTTCATTTGGAATAACATCCATGTTGGCCTGGACCCTTGCCCCTAACCCTCCGATGTAATTACTCGCATTTCCTCCTTTGGCCCCCACGGCATCTACCGTGATTTGAGAAACTCCCGTAGGAACGGTCCAACTTTGTGGGCTATTTGTGTACGTAAAACCCATCGAAGTATTGTTAATTGAGGTTGCGGTAGCTGCGTAAACCGTTTTAGCATTAATCAGGGAAGTTAAATTCAATGTGGCCCCTGTTCCTATGATATTACCCCCTACAGGAGCATCATACCAAACCGTATTCATACCTGTAGAGGAAGTTAATACCCCGCTGTTATTGCACGCAACAAGGGCAGGTCCAGAAATGCTCGGTGGAGGGGGAGGAGTACTAACCTGAATGTAGATAGAGATGCAAGAACTCGAAACATTTCCTAATAAATTTCTTACAAAATAGGTGGTGCTAACGGAGGGATAGACGGTGATAGAAGAACCGCTCCCCACAAAGGTTCCGCCGCATGAATTCGAATACCACTGTGCCGTACCTACAACTCCTCCTACATTCAATACAACGGGTAGATTGGGTTGACAGACCGAAAGGACAGAAGCATTAATTGAGCTAGGAGGTGGCGGAGTAATAGCACAATTTGAATAAACGCCGAATGTTCTTTGGCTTATTGCACCGCATGAACTTTGACAACAATTACCAACATTGAGATAATACGTTCCAGAGGAGGGGGCGGTCCATTGTATTTCTGATCCAGCGCTGCAAAAATCATTATTGACGACAATACCTCCCGTAGTAGGATTGGAAGAAATAGTTAAATAAGGGTCTCCTGTATATTGGCAGTTTGGTGCGGTTGCCGTACAATAGGTAAAGGTATAGCTACAATTTGCGGTAGCATTAAAAGTATAATAACCCAATGAATTATGGGAAAAATATTGCCATGTATTAGATGGGTAAATGATCCCAAGTGAATTGTTACAAAAAACCTGAGCTGAAGAATTTTGAATCGTTAGGAACAAACCAAAAAACACAAATAAAATGTTTCTCATTCAAAAAATTTAGTGGGACAAATTTACATTACCCTTAATAACTATGGATTGCTTTTCTTCATTGGATACTTGAATAAAATACATGCCACTAACAGGAGATTCCAATTGAATAATGTCATTTTGAATGGTGAAGTTAACTGCTTGTCCAATGCTATTTAAAATAGTAACATGGCTTAAGGGGGAAGAGGATTTAACATAAAAATTACCATCAACACTTGGGTTAGGAAAAATATGAAGCCCCAAATTCAAGGTATTTAATCCCGCAGTTTCTACAATTAAGTTCAAGGTAACCACGCTATCGCAGCCGTATTGATCCATTAGGGTTTGATGGTACACTCCCGTCTCGGTGTATTCTATTCCATTTAAAAAATAACTGCCAATACTGGTTGCTCCAACGGAAGTTGTATCACCCGATGAATAGCCAATGGTTAGATTCAAATTTACAAGACTGTCACAGCCGTATTGGGTCGTTAACATATAACTCGGAATATTCGTAGAGGCACTGTACGTAATGCCATCGATCCAGGTGAAGTTATCGCATGAAACCGCTGCATCTGTGGTATAATAAGAAGAGTAAACAGTTAAGTTCAGAACTAATGTGCTATCACAGCCAAATACAGAAGCATTAGGCAGTAACACGCTTGGAGAATTTGTTGAATTGTTGTAGGTTACCCCGTTCAACCACGTAAAGGAATCACAAGCCACCACGGACTGAACTCCTGTATTTGTTGAAAATACAGTAACGGCAGTACTTGCGCTGTTTGAACTCCAACAATTGTCATTGTTCAAGGCCCTTATAAAATAGGTGCCGGAGGCATTGGCCGTGTACGTGGGACCTGCTCCTAAATTGGTAAGCGTTCCATTGGGATTTGTTCCTTGCCAATACCATGTTGTGCCAGCGGGTGGATTTCCGGAGCGCGAAACAGTTACCGAGGCACACTGCGGTGAATTACTGGTCGGTGCAGCAGGGACGCTTGGCAGCGAGTACACTACAACGGAAGTGCTTGAACTGCTGTTACTCCAACAATTCGCTGAGGTCATCGACCTGAGATAATACGTTCCTGAGGAAGATGCTGTGAAATTAACCCCGGAGCCAAGTAACGTAGAAATTCCATTGGGATTCGTACCTTGCCAATACCATGTTTCGCCTGCTGGTGGGTTTCCTAAACGAGTTAATATGACAGCATTGCATTGGGGAGAATTGCTAACAGGATTGGAAGGCTGACTTGGCGATTGGTTCACAACTACCGACACAGAACTGCTTGAAGCACTCCAGCAACCGCTCGAATTTCGTGCTCTCAGGTAATAGGTGCCTGAACTTGAACACGTATAATTGATCCCGGAACCTAGATTGGTAGCCGTTCCATTTGCGTTCGTTCCTTGCCAATACCAGGTGACTCCGGCTGCAGGATTACCCGACCTTGTAATCGTTACCGAGTTGCATTGAGGAGAATTACTGGAGAGAACGCCAGGAGTAGCAGGAATAGCATCTATCAGTACATTAATGGACGCACTTTGGGCACTCCAGCAACCGGATGAATTCAAGGCCCTCAGGTAATAGGTGCCAGACGAATTGGCTGTGTAAGTAGGACCCGAGCCTAAATTCGTCGCGGTTCCATTCGGATTTGTGCCCTGCCAGTACCATGTTTCGCCTGCGGGTGGGTTACCGTTTCGTGTAATCGTGACAGGACCGCACTGCGGAGAATTACTGGTAGGGGAAGGGGGAGGATTTGGATCAATATTACCTAGAAAAGAAGACTGACTTTGCGCAGAACCTACATCATTAGTTACTTCAATAAAACCTGATAGACCTAAATTATTGCTTATTTCCAATTGATTCGAACTAATTATTGAAAAAGAAACTGGCACCCCCCCAATAGTAACTGAATTCACTCCAGTGAAATAACCAGTAAGAGTTATTAAGTTGCCTTGACTACTACATGAACTTTGAGGAACAAAAGACGCAATAGACGGGCTTAAACCAAATTTTGTCAATGGCACATTAGTACTCATAGTATTGGCGGATAAATTGCACCCATTGCCAGAAGTTGCTTGATTGCTGATTCCTCGTCCATTTATTTGTGTATTCGAATGAGCAACCGGACCACCCCAAGCGGTATATGTTCTATCCCAACATATGGAAACCAGAATGTTTTGTGAACCATTCCAAATAAATGAATTGTTAAAGGGAATTTGTTGCCAACCGGATAAGGGATCAAAAGAACCACTATAAACTAAAGTTAAACCGTTGTCATCAAAAGCGCTCAGAGAATTTGCATTTGTATGTTTAATAGAGATGTTAAGCCCCGTAAAATTTGGCGGATTGTTATAAAAATTATATCCAATACTATTTATTATCGCATTAGGGAAAAGTCCAGCAGTCTGTAAATCTGCTAAAGTTAAAATATAATTATACTTTAAATCAGATAAAGGAATCATTTGAGCAGCATTTGCAGGCGTTGGAAAAACAGTCGTAGGATTTAAATAACCAAATGGATTTGCCAACCATGAATTATTGACAATAGTAGAAGGTAGAATTGCATATTGTGCGCGTAAAAATCCACTTAGACCCGTTAAAAAACAGATACCTAAAAAAATACACCTCATTTGTTAGTTATATTAATTTTTACTACGAACAATTTCTGGGTATAGGAGTATGAAGAATTTGATTTTAACGGGTTATTTGTTGTTGTGCTATAGGATGTACTTGCCGTATAGGTTTGTCCTATGGCAATACCTGAAATAAATAAACTCAATATAAAACAACAAATCCGCATATGTATTTACAAGCTTCAAAATTAAGGTGAATTTAGTTAAAATCTCGAAGAATTTTCAGATTAAGTCAACTAAACGTATGGTATGTTTTGGTAGTAAATAAATGCCCTTTACGTAACCAATAACAAACATTGTATTGTACCCCTGAATGATTACACCCCTACCTAACCCTAAATTGACAAACCATGAACCGTTTAGGCCTCTGCGTGGCGCTTGTTATTGTTGCTCCTTCCTTTTATTTT
>JACCDP010491357.1_pt1 | contig 16319 bp, 10 predicted proteins | sample 7445841 | NCBI WGS metagenome assembly JACCDP01 (sample SAMN15323441, study PRJNA562643) | freshwater metagenome | isolation source: river surface water | place: USA:Blue River Watershed | collected 2017-08-17 | reverse complement strand
GGTGGGGGCGCCGCCGCGACTAAACGGGCGGGTGGGGGGGGAGGGCGGGCTCAGGTCCACCCGCACCGCCAGGGCGCCGCTGGCAGCGCTCCAGTTGCCGGCGGCATCGTCCTGGACGACACGCAGGTAATGGAGGCCGGGCGCGAGGTCGATGCCCGAGAAGCTGTAGACCCCGGCAGCGCTCGCGCTCACGCTGGCCAGCAGCGCGCCGGTCACCGGCATGCCCAGGGCGTCGACGCCGCTGCTGCCAGCATTGTTGCCGTAGTCGATCAGGCGCACGGTGGCGCCCGCGTCGGCGATGCCCGAGAGGTTGAGCGCAGAGCTGCGGTTGGTGATGCCGTCGGACGAGAGCCGGCCCAGGTCGTCGCTGGCCAGCAGCGCCGGCGCGAGCGGCGCCGCCGGTGGCTGGGTGTCGATCACCAGGGTGCGGGCCACGCTGTCCAAGGACCAGTTGCCCGCCAGGTCCTGCGCGCGGGCATAGAGCTGGTAAGTGCCGTCGGCCAGGGCCGCGCCGCGGTAGGTCCAGGTGAAGGCGCCGCTGTCGGTGAAGCTCACGCTGCCGGCGTCGACACTCACACCCGACGCATTGACCAGGCGGAAATTCAGCAGGCGCACATCGGCGTCGATCGTGCCGCGCACGCTGAAGCCTGTGTTCAGCCGCGAGATGCCGTCGGTGCTGCTGCGACCAGTGTCGCTGTTGATCAGCAGTTGAGGGCCCACGCCCCCATTGCCGTCGGCATAGGGTTGGTAAGGGGCGGCGGTGTCCACCCGCAGGTAGGGCAGCGACCAGACGCCGTCGCTGCTGCTCAGGTTGCCGGCGATGTCCAGCACCGTCGCGCGCCAGTCGCCCAAGGCGGTGCCAGCGCTGATGGCGGTATCGGGCACCAGGTCCACATAGCCGTTGCTGATGTCGGCCGCAGTCAGCAGGCGGCTGGCGCGGACGGTGGCGCCATTGCGCAACTGCGCCACCATCCCGGCCTGCACCGCCTGCGCTGCCGGCGTGCCGCTGGCCACCGTGGGCAGGCTGAAGCGGAAAGTGGGATAGGGGTTGCTGGTGACGAAGTCGGTCGACAAGGCGCCGGTGTCGCTGGCGGCGTTGCCGACCGGCACCAGGGTGCCGCCGGTGAGCGCGCGCGTCGCCATCAGGTCCACCGTCACCTCGAGGGCCTGGCTCAGCTGACCCAGGCTGCCGTCGGCCGCGACCTGCACCGCGCGGATACGGTAGCTGCCGGCGCCCAGGGTCAGCGCCGCCGACCAGGAGCCGTAAGTAGCGGCGGCGGTGATCGGGTTGACGAGCAGCTCGCCCTCTTGCACCTGGCCATCGTTGTTGGCGTCGTTGAACAGCCAGACCTTGGCATTGGCCGCGGTCTGGCCCGACACGGTGATGGTGGTGTCGTTGGTGATGGCGTCGGCATTGCTGCTGCCGCTGTCGTCGGCAGCAGCAATGCGCAGCGCAAAGGGCGCCGCCGCGCCGGTGGCGGTGCTGTCCACCAGGCGCAGGAACAGGTTGCCCTGGCTGGCGGCCGACAGCAGCACCGGCGCGATGCTGAAGCTGCTGCCCACGGCCACGCCAGAGGGCGAGGCGGACAGCGTCAAGCCGGTGCCGGTGTTGGTGGTGAAGCTGCCCGAAATCAGGCGCCAGCTGCCCTGGGTCAGGCCTGTGAAGGCCGACAGGCCGTTGACCGACAGGTTGCCGCTGGCGACGAGGCTGGTGACACCGGTGATTTCGTCGTCCAGCAGGCTGTTGCCATTGGGATCGAGGTCCACGGCCAGGGTGCTGCCCGAGGCCAGGGTCAGCGTGTTGCTAATGCGAAGCGGGCCCGCGCCCGAGGCGTTGCCCACCCGCGCACCGGGGCTGAGGGTGCCGCCCGACTGCACAGTAACCGCGCCCTGGGTGCCGCCGCTGCCGGCCAGGGTGGCGCCGCTGGCCACCGTCATCGCGGTGTTGGCCAAGGTGCCATTGAGCTCTAGGAGGCCGGCGCTGACCGCAGTGGCGCCGGTGTAGCTACTCGCACCGGCGAGGGTCAAGGCACCGGCGCCGACCTTGGTGAGGCCCCCGGTGCCGGAGAGGTCACCGGCAAAACGTGTGCTGCTGGCGTCGGCGCCCACGGTCAGCGTGCCGGCGCCCAGCACCACACTGCCCTCCCCCGCCAGCGAGCCCAGGCGCTGGGCCACGCCGCCGAGGTTGAAGCTGGTGCCGGCGGCCATGGCCAGTGCGTTGGCGTCGGTCAGGCGGTTGATACCAGACAAGGTAAGGCCGCCGCCCAGCAATGAGGTGAGCCCGGTATAGCCCTGCACCGCTGACAGGGTGAGGGTGGTGGAACCCAGTTTGGTCAGTCGAATGCCTCCGTTGCCGTCCTGCAATACGCCTGCGAAGGTGAAGTCACCATAGCTCGCACTGCCCAGTACGAGTTCGGAGCGCGTGTTGCTGCTGTTAGTCACCGCGCCGCCGCCAGTGAGGCGGTTGACGCTGAGTTTTCGCCCGTTCAGATCCAGCGTTCCGCCGGTTTGGACCACCACGTCCGCCGAGGTGAAGATTTGCGCATCTCCACTGCCAGCGATGCGGACGGTGGCACCCGTCGCGACGTCCAGGGCCGTCGCACCGGTCACCCCCCCCAGCGCGTTGGCGACAGCGCCGCTGCCGGATTTGTCCAGAACCAAGGTACCGGCTTCGACAAGCACACGACCACTTGGACTCGACGCGGTACCGCCCAAGGTGAGGGAGCCACTGCCTTCCTTGGCCAAGTAGCCGTTTCCTGCCGAGATGACACCGCCGCCGCCTGTGAGCAAGGTGCCGTCGAAGCTGGTGCTGGCATTGTTGCCACCCACGCGGAAAACGGCCGTACCCAAGGACAGCGTACCTGCCCCGGATAGGCTACCCACGCGCTGGCTGTATCCATTGGCACTCAGGAGCGCACCCGTCGCGATGGTGACGGCACTGTTGCTCGCGCTCGTGGACGGGCCGAGGGCATTGGCCACATACAGCCGTAACTCGCCGCCGTCGACACGGGTCGGGCCAGCGTAGGTGCTGGTGCCATAGAGAGCAAGAACGCCTGCACCGGCCTTGGTCAGGCCGCTGCCGCCGGTGACGCCAGAGATGACACCGGAGTAGTTGACCGTGGCGTCGGCCGTCACGTCGATCGTGCCCTGACCTGAGACCTGAATCCCGCGCTGGGTATCCAGCGTCATCGTGCGCTTGATACGTAAGATGGCGCCGTCCTCGATCACCAGCTTGTCAGCAGTCACGGTGAGCACATCCGGGCCCAACTCCAGGTCGGCGTCTATGGCGAGTGTCCCGCCCCGGATAAGAGTACGTCCGGTATGCAGGTTGTTGCCTGTCAGCACCAGCTCACCAGCGCCGGTCTTGATGAAATCAGCGCTTCCAGTCACACCTCCGGCCATCGAGATCACTTGGCCTGCAGCCACGTCGATCTCTCGTACCAGAGGTACAAAGGCAGTGGCCGCACCAGGCGCAAAGTGATTGCCTGCGGCATCCTTGATCACCGCGCTTCCCAAGTCCACATTGCCCACTGACAGGCTGCGGCCGCTGCCACCGCCGACCCATTCGTACACGAGGCGGCCGGAGGTCAGATCAGAGTCGGCAGCCACATAGGCAGCGCTACGACCAACGCCGCCGCTGGTCAGGACCAAGGTCGAAGCGGCCAGATCGGTACTGGCCGATACGTCCTCGCTCAATTGCACAGTAAAGCGCAACCCGGTCGCGGTGACGGCCACCTTCAAGCCACTGGCGGTGGGCGCAGTGGTGTCGGCTGGCAGGTTCAGGCCCAGGGCATCCATAAGCTCCTGGGTCAGCACCGGGTGGGCGCGGGTGTCGCCCTGCTGGACTTCCAGCACGGCATCCCCGCCGAAGGCAAAAGCCCCGGTCTCGTCGCTGGAGGCCTGGACATCAACGCCGGCCAGTCCGGCCAGGGTCTGCACGAAAAGCTGGCCTGTCTCGCCTGCGCCGATGTCACAGCCATACAGCAGCAGGTCGGCGCCGACAGCCAGGTGCGGCACCCAGGCCGCCAGCTCCGAGGCCTGCGCTTGCAGCAACGCAGCGTCAATGCGCTGGCCACCCAGCACCATGGCGCCAGCGTCTCCATGGCCGATCAAGTGGACTTCACTCAAGGCCTCATAGCCGGCCAGCATCTCACCAACCTGGGCCAGCGCCTCGGCGGCAGACGCCACTTGCGCGGACAGAAGCTGTACCTCCCCCTGGCCGGCCAGGTTGCGGGCCAGGGCGTCGGCCTGCGGCAAACCAGCGTCGATGAGGATGAGGCGAAGGCCAGCAGGCCGGGGGTCGGCATCGGCGACGGCGTCTGAAACTTTCGGATCGACAGACCGCCCTTCAGACGCACCTGCTACCGTGGTGGTACCGACTGGCGCGATGGGCTGAGCCCGCGCCAGTGCATCGATCAGCTCAAGCTCGGAGACCTTCAGGGGATCACTGCCGGGAACCCCGGCGGGATCGACTGCGGTCTGGAGCGCCGCACCGTCGAACATCATCCTCGACTCCAGCAGCATCGGCTGGGCCGCCCTGCCCATGCGCGTCCGAGCAGGCCTCTTGCGGTCGTCTTCGCTGCGCTCGCTCATGCCTTCACGCGGATCCGTTCAAGGCAACAGAACCCGACCGCTCATGCCCGGGCGCAAATCCGCTGTCTGGCCCTCCAATCGAGCAGTGACCTTGATGGTCTGGCCGACAGGATCGATCCGGGGGCTCAGGCGCAAGATGCGCGCACTGAAGGGCTTACGTAGCTCGTCAACCTCCAGCCGTACAAGGCTACCCAGTCGCATGCGGGTCATCCAGACAGAAGGCGCCAGAAACTCCAGCTCGAAGCTCGCATCGTCGAATACATCGACCAGGGCCTGGCCCGGCTGTGCGAACTGCAGTTCTTGAAATCGGTGCTCGGCGACCACGCCGTCAAAGGGCGCCAGAATGCGGCATTTCTCCATCTGCACTCGGCCTACCGCCAGCTCGGCCTCGGCACGGGCCACGTTGGTACGCGCCAACTCCAGTTCCATCTTCCCGCCTGCGTCGAGCTCGACCAGTCTTCGGTTGGCATCCATGCTGATCATGGCGCTGCGTACTTCGGTCTGAAGCTTGGCAGCCTGCGCTTCGAGCAGGCCGCAGTCCAAGGACACGAGCGTCATTCCTTTGTTGAAGCGCGCCCCTTCGGGCAAGTGCAGGGTCTTGACCACCGCACCGATTTCCGAGGACAGAGTAGCGAACTGCTTGGCACGGACCAATCCGCGAATGTCCTGCCGCTCCAATCCTGAGCTCAAGGGGGCAGGCGGCCGGGGCTGAGCCTGCGCGCCCGCGGTCATGAGCAGGCACATCAGCATCGCCAAGACCCAGGCCCGCAAACGCCCGAAGCACTCTGCCTTAACCTGCACCATTGCGTGCCTCCTGGGCAGGCGCGGGTTCTGGTGGGCTACCGGCCTGGGGAGCGGCAGGCGTCGGTGCTGGGGTCGACTCGGCCGCGGGGGCCGCCGGCGGCGCTGCCGTGACAGAGCGGATCAGATCCGGGAGCGAAGGCGCCTTCCGCAATTGGGCCAAAACATCAGGCAACTCCATCTTGTCGACCTGGGCCAAGTCCTCGTCAAGGCCCAGGGTGGCACGTAAGCGGCTCTCAGCCACCTGGCTCAGCGCGACTCCCTGATACCGCCTGAACTGACTCAAGAGCGCACTGGCCTGCGCATTCACCGTGTCCAGGCGGCCAGCCATCATCGCCTGTTCGCGGGCGGCAGCCATCCGGGCCAAACGATCATCGGCCGACCAGATTTGCTCGGCGCGTTGCAACTGCCGGATCGAGTTCTGCCAATTGAGGGTGGCCAGGTAGACCTGACTGACCACCGCCATCTGCATCACCATACGGCGCTGATCGGACAGTTGCACACCTGCCTCCGCCAACTCGATCTGCAGCGGTGCCGAGAAAAGATTCAACAAGTTATAGGAGACCCTCAGGCCCGCTTCATTCCAGCGCTGGTGCATCTGGTAGCTGTCGGTGTCATATCGCGCCGAGAGGTCGAAGGAAATATTGGGGAACAGGCGCATCAGCACCTTTCGCGTCTCCAGGCGCGCAATCCGGCTCTGCAAAAGCGCCTCACGCATATCGGCATTGCGCTCCAGCGCAATGCCCTCCAACCGTTCCATCGGCAGCTCAAAAGCGTCGCTTCCGCGGGTGGGCCAGGTCACCTGCAACTGAAGCCGCGTGCCGCTGGGGGCATTGATCAGGGCCGCGAGCTCCAGTTCCGCGGGAGCGAGTTCCTGATCAATCATCTCCAGTAGCCGGATGCTTTCGAGGAGTTGCCGCTGGTAGCGCGCCGAGTCCTGAGGCGAGCGCACACGCTCGGCCTCCAACTTCTCAGACTGCGCGATGGCATCCTCCGCCATCGAGATGGTGCGCTTAAGGTCCGTCCGGAGCGCCTGAGCGGCAGCGGCGCGCCAGAAGGCGCTACGCACGTCCTGCATGAGTGTGTGGAGGGCCTTGCGTCGGCGCTCGCCAGCCGACAACGCTTTCTGCTCGGCTTGCGCCGAGCTGTAATAACCGAGGCCGATATCCAGCAAGCTCCAGGAGAGGCCCAGTTCCGCAGAGTCGTGGATACGGTCCCCCGTCACGTTGGGTACACCGTTGCTCTGGGTTCCACGCTCCCGGTTGCGGCCCTGACGGTCTACCTGTGCTTGCACACGGGGGAGCAAATCCTGGATTGAAGCCCGCCACTGCCCTGTGGCCAGATCCTGCTCCATCTGGCGGACGCGACGCTCGAGGTTGTACTTGACCGCCCGCGCCAGTACTTCCTCCACGGTCAAAGGGCCGGTGATCGGCACGACACCCTGCTGCGACCGCTGGCGGTCCAAGTTCAAAACCTGCACGGCCGCCTGGTCGTCGATGGGCTTGGGCATGATCGCGCTGCAACCCGCCCCCAGCGTCAAGGCGGCGGTGAGTGTCAGGGTCACGGCACAACGGGTCCCGTTTTGACGGATTGGCCAAGCGTGTGTGGCTCGCCGCAGGGGGTAATACATCGCACTTACTTTTATTTCGCCCGGGGCGAAGAGTCCGAGACTCCAGAGGCCCAGCCAAAAATCAGAAATCGCTTATCGCGGCGGCGACACATCCTAGCCAGCGCATCCGGTCCGCGCATTACCCAATTGGGAGGTGCGTGGAACTCGGTTTCCCGCAGTCGGTGCCGCATCGGCCCCGACCGGCTCCGGTCAGGGCTGCGTGTGGTCGGGCCGGGGAGAAACAGGCGTGCCCACGAAGCCGCAGGCCTTGTCTGAGATGCCTCCGCTGACTCGCTCAACGCGGGTGGCGATGGCAAATAAAAAACGCGCCCGAAGGCGCGTTTTTGCTTGAAGTCTGGCGGAGTGGACGGGACTCGAACCCGCGACCCCCGGCGTGACAGGCCGGTATTCTAACCAACTGAACTACCACTCCGCGTGGATGCAACGTTTCTTCTACATTTTTGGCGTAGAAGCAAGTGCTGCAAAACTTGGCGACCCTACGGGGATTCGAACCCCGGTACTTACCGTGAAAGGGTAATGTCCTAGGCCTCTAGACGATAGGGTCAAAACCTGGGACCGCATGCTGCTCAAAAAGAACTTCATACGAACCATCGACGCTGTGGTGGAGGTAAGCGGGATCGAACCGCTGACCTCTTGCATGCCATGCAAGCGCTCTCCCAGCTGAGCTATACCCCCGTCTGGCGTCGAGACAGAAATTCTACAACGATTTTTAGCTGCTCGACAACTTGCGGGAAACTTCGTCGCGAGGGCACAGGGCCAACACCGCATCGAGCGAAGGAGTCTGTGCCGTACCCAGCACCAACACACGCACCGGCATCGCCAACTGCGGCATCTTGAGCCCACATGCCGCCAGGGTTTCCTTCAGCGCAGCGCCGATGGCAGGGGCCTCCCAGGCGCAGGACTGCAGACGCTGCGTCAGATCGGCGAGGGCCGGGCGCACAGCATCGGTCACATGCTTCTCATATTCAGCAGGATCGGGCGTGACCGGCCGATAAAAACGGGCCGCCCAATCGGCCAGCACCGCCAGGGTATCGCAGCGGTCCTTGAACAGGCCGCAGATCGCGGGGAGGCGCTCGTCTGCGATCAGCCCCATGGCCTGCAGGCGCGGCGCCACGAGTTGCGCGAGCTCGGCGTTGTCGGTCATCTTCATGTGCTGGGCATTCACCCAGCGCAGCTTGGCTTCGTCAAACTGGGCGGCGCTGCGACCCAGGTGATCGAGGTCGAACCATTCGAGGAACTGTGCGCGGGAGAAGATCTCGTCGTCACCGTGTGACCAACCCAGGCGCGCGAGGTAATTGACCACCGCATCGGCCAGGAAGCCCTCGTCACGGAACTGCGTGACCGGCTTGGCGCCGTTGCGCTTGGACATCTTCTCGCCCTGCTCGTTGAGCACCGTCGGCAGGTGGGCGTAGACCGGCGGCTCCACACCGAGCGCGCGAAAGATGTTGATCTGGCGCGGGGTGTTGTTCACATGGTCGTCGCCGCGGATCACGTGAGTGATCTGCATGTCGATGTCGTCGACCACGACGCAGAAGTTGTAGGTGGGTGTGCCATCGGGCCGGGCGATCACCAGGTCGTCGAGTTCGGCGTTGGCAATTTCGATTCGCCCCTTGACCTTGTCGTCCCAGGCCACCACCCCGGCCGCCGGGTTGCGAAAGCGCAGCACGGGCTTGACGCCCTCGGGCAAGGGCGGCAGGGTCTTGCCCGGCTCGGGCCGCCACGTGCCGTCATAGCGGGGCTTTTCTTTCGCCGCCATCTGCCGATCGCGCAGCGCATCGAGTTCGGCCACGCTCATGTAACAGGGGTAGACCAGGCCCTGGGCCTGCATCTGCGCCAGCACCTCGCGGTAGCGGTCCATCCGCTGCATTTGATAGAAGGGCCCCTCGTCGTGCGTCAGCCCCAGCCAAGCCATGCCCTCGAGGATGACGTCTACCGCCGCCTGCGAGCTGCGCTCGAGGTCGGTGTCCTCGATGCGCAGGATAAAGATGCCGCCCTGCGAACGGGCGAAGGCCCAGGGGTACAGCGCGGAGCGAATGTTCCCGCGGTGAATGAAGCCGGTGGGCGAAGGCGCGAAGCGGGTGCGCACCTTTTGCGGTGTACGGTGAATGTCGGTCACAGTGAGTCAGGTTCGGGGCGTGAGGTTCGGGGCCGACCAAGGCCAGGGGGCTGCGCGCTGGGGCCGCGATCAAATCAGTTCGAGGCCGCGGGTCAGGTCAGTCTGCAGGTCGCCCAGGTGCTCCAGGCCTACCGCCACGCGGATGAGGCCCTGGGTAATGCCAGCGTCCTGGCGCTGGTCTTCGGTGAGGCGACCGTGCGAGGTGCTGGCAGGGTGGGTGATGATGGTTTTGACGTCGCCCAGGTTGGCTGTCACCGACATGAGCTGGGTCGCGTCGATCACCCGCCAGGCGTTGGCGCGCAGTTCCTCAGGATTGGCGCCCTTCACATCGAAAGACACCACCGCACCGCCGAGGCCGCGTTGCTGCTGCATGGCCAAGTCGTGCTGCGGATGGCTCTCCAGGCCGGGGTAGTAGACCCGCGCCACACGTGGGTGGGCCTCGAGCCAGCGCGCAAGCGCAAGCGCCCGGGCCGACTGCGCCTCCATGCGAATACCCAGCGTCTCCAGGCCCTTGAGGACCACCCATGCGTTGAAGGGAGACAGGGTGATGCCGGCGCTGCGCATCACGGGAATGAATTTGTCCTTGACCATGGCCTGCGGCGCGCACAGCGCACCGGCAATGACGCGGCCCTGGCCATCGAGGTACTTGGTGCCCGAGTGAACAATGACATCGGCCCCCAGGGAGGCCGGCTTTTGCAGCGCGGGGGTGCAAAAGCAGTTGTCCACGGCGAGCACCGCGCCGGCGGCATGGGCGATGTCGGCGAGCGCGCGGATATCGCACACCTCGGTGAGCGGGTTGGTGGGGGTTTCGGCGAACAGCAGCTTGGTGCTGGGGCGGATCGCCTGCTTCCACTCGGAGAGATCGGTCTGCGAGACAAAGGTGCTTTCGACGCCAAACTTGCCGAACTCGCTGGCGATCAGTTTGATGGTCGAACCGAACACCGAGCGCGAGCACACTACGTGATCACCCGCTTTGAGCAGCCCCATGCAAAGCAGGAGGATGGCGCCCATGCCGCTGGCAGTGGCGATGCAGGCCTCAGTGCCTTCCAGGGCAGCCAGGCGCTGCTCCATGCTGGCCACCGTGGGGTTGGTGAAGCGCGAGTAGATGTAGCCGTCCTCTTCGCCGGCAAAGCGGCGGGCGGCGGTGGCGCAATCGGGCTGTGTGAAGCTCGAGGTGAGAAAGAGCGCCTCGGAGTTCTCACCATACTGGGTCTTGTCCACCGCGGCGCGTACCGCCAGGGTGTCAAGGTGAAGGCCCTCGGGCAGGTTTTTTTGGGTCATGGGTTCAGGCCTCCTGGGCCGATGTCTGAGCGTTGGGCAGCGCCAGGCGGGAGGCGTCGGCGCCCTCCTCCTCCTGGCCCACACGGCCAGCGTTGAGCCGCTCGATGTCCTCGGCGTTCACGTCGCCGGTCACGTAGACGCCGTCAAAGCACGACGCGTCGAAGCCATCGAGCCTCGGGCCGCCAACCGGCGAGGCCTTGAGCACCGCCCGCTTCATGCCCTCCACATCTTGGTAGATGAGCGCGTCGCAACCGATGATCTGGCGAACCTCGTCGATGCTGCGGCCATGGGCCACCAGCTCGGACGAGGTCGGCATGTCGATGCCGTAGACGTTGGGAAAGCGCACCGGCGGTGCGGCGCTGGCCAGGTACACCTTCTTGGCGCCGGCGTCGCGCGCCATTTGCACGATTTCGCGGCTGGTGGTGCCGCGCACGATGGAGTCGTCTACCAGCATCACGTTGCGGCCCTTGAATTCGCTGGCAATCACGTTGAGCTTCTGGCGCACCGACTTTTTGCGCACACCCTGGCCGGGCATGATGAAGGTTCGGCCCACGTAGCGGTTCTTGACGAAGGCCTCGCGGTAGGGAATGCCCAGCAGGTGCGCCAACTGGGTGGCGCTAGGCCGGCTCGACTCAGGGATCGGGATGATGACGTCGATCTCGCTGGGCGGGACGGTGGACACCACCCGGGTGGCCAATGTCTCGCCCAGGTTCAGACGCGCCTGGTAGACCGAGATGCCGTCCAGCACCGAATCGGGCCGGGCGAGGTAGACGTACTCGAAAATGCAGGGCGTGAGCTTGGGGTTGTCGGCGCACTGCTTAGCGTGCAGCGTGCCGTCCAGGGCAATGAACAAGGCCTCACCGGGGACCACATGGCGCTCGAGCTGGTGGCCGGTACCTTCGAGGGCCACCGTCTCGCTGGCCACCATCAGCGCACCGTTGGCGGAGCGACCCAAGGAGAGAGGGCGGATGCCATGCGGGTCGCGGAAGGCCAAAAGGCCATGGCCAGCAATCATCGCGATGACGGCGTAGGAGCCGCGCACACGGCGGTGAACCGCCGCGACTGCAGTGAAAACATCCTCGGGCAACAGGTTCGCACGGCCGCGAGTCGCCTGATCGAGTTCATGGGCCAGCACATTGAGCAGCACCTCGGAGTCGCTCTCGGTGTTGATGTGGCGGTGGTCAGCAGAGAACAGCTCGGACTTGAGCGGGTGCGCGTTGGTGAGGTTGCCGTTGTGCACCAACACCAAGCCGAAAGGCGCATTGACGTAAAAGGGCTGGGCCTCCTCCTCGGAGTAGGCATTACCAGCCGTCGGGTAGCGCACCTGACCCAGGCCCGCCAAGCCCGGCAAAGCACGCATATTGCGGGTGCGGAACACGTCGCGCACCATGCCCTTGGCCTTGTGCATGAAGAACTTGCGGTCTTCCTGGGTCACGATGCCAGCCGCGTCCTGGCCGCGGTGCTGCAGGAGCAGCAGCGCGTCATAGATCAACTGGTTGACAGGGGCGCCACTGACGACGCCGACGATTCCACACATGTAGGACTACCCAGGTAGGAGCTGGCCGAAGCGCTCGGGGAGGATCGGCTTGATATGCCGGAGGGAAGACGCCGCCGTGGCTGCGCCCGCCGATTGTTTCCAGGCTGCAGTGTCATGCAGCGGCGTCATGAGCGCCAACACCGTGGCCGCCAAGATGATCACCAGGCCCCGCAAGAGACCGAACATGGCGCCCAATATACGGTCGACTGGTCGCAGGCCCACCGCCTCGACCGCCTTTTTGACCAGCCAGGACAGCAAGCCGGCGGCAAACACCGTAGCGATGAAGACAAGCGCAAAGCCGGCGGCGTAGCGCAGCATCTCCGAGGCCTGACCCATGGGCAGCCAGGCAGCGGCGCGGGGGGCCAGCCACTGGGCGACAACGAAGGCAGCAACCCAACCGGCCAACGACAAGACCTCGTAGACGAGACCACGCCAGGCTCCGAGTGCCAGCGATAGCACCAAAACCGCGAGGATGATCCAGTCGAGCGCGGCCATCGCTCACTTGGTTCAGAGGGTGAGGATGGCGGCGGGCAAATCGAGGCCCTTCACCTTGGCCGCAGCCTTGTCGGCCTCGTCCCGGGAGTCGAAGGGACCCACGCGCACCCGGGTGCGCTTGCCCTCCTTGGTGTCTGCGATGTGGGTGTAGGTCTTGAGGCCAGCCGCCTCGAGCTTGCGCCGCACCGCCTGGGCCTTGGCGGCGTCTGCAAAGGCGCCGACCTGAACCACGAACCGGCCCGTGCTGGGCGCCGAGGCAGCCTGCCCGTCGAGCGGGGCGCTGGCGCGGCTGACGCCGGCCGGAGCGCTCGCCGCCTTGGGAGTCGCGGGCGCTGCCGCAGAGGCCGTGGGCACAGGGACCGACGCGGCTGCAGCCGGGGGAACGGGAGGGGGCGGGGCAGCGGCCGAAGCAGCGGGCTGGAACACGGCGGGCGGCGCACTGGCAGCCGCCGGGACCTCGGGCCGGACCACCACGGCGTCACCGCCCGCCACCGGGCCGGCGGCAGCTTGCGTGGCGGGCAACACGGCCGAAGCCGGCTTGGACGTCTTGCCGGCGCGATCAGGGATTTCGATGGGGATGTCAACCGCGATCGGACGGGGCTGGCTGTCAAACACCAGTGGAAAGCCGATCACGCCGGCGAGCACCAGCACGGCCGATCCGATCAGGCGGTGGAGCGCGCGCTTGCGCAGTGCCTCCACGCTCTCAGCCGGCGCGGCGGCAGCAGCGACCGGGTCACCACTACTTTTTCTGAACTTGAAGAAGGCCATGTACGCGTCGAGAGGGCAGGGACCGAGAACCATGGCCGGCGACCAGCGCCCCTGGCGCGGCCCCCGGGACAGGACCTTCAGGACGGGAGGTGCGGAGCCTGCAGGCGGGGCACGCCGCCTTCGAGGATGCCGCCAACCGTGTAGAAGGAGCCGAAGACAACGATTCTATCAGCGGGGTCGGCCGCAGCGGCTGCTGATTCGAGGGCCGCACGGGGGTCGGCATGGACGCTCAACGGGGCCATCCCTCGCGGACCGGAGGGGCCCAGGGCACCGGCTTTGGCCAGCGCCTGCCAACGGGCGGCCAGGGCCTGACCGGTCTCGGCACGCGGGGTGGGAAGGTCGCAGAAGTACCAGCGGTCGGCCAGGGGAGCCATTTTGGCAAGCATCGAGTCCAGGTCCTTGTCGCCCATCGCGCCAAAGACCAGGTGGGTCCCGGGAAAAAAGCCCATCGCGTCCAGGTTGGCCACCAGGGCCGCCACCGAATGCGGGTTATGGGCCACGTCCAGCACCAGGGTCGGCTGGCCCGGCACGATCTGGAAGCGCCCCGGTAGCTCCACCATCGCCAGGCCGTTGCGCACAGCCTGTGCGGTGACCGGCAGGCGGTCACGCAAGGCAGAGAAGGCCGCCAGCACGCCCGAGGCATTCAGAAGCTGGTTGGCCCCGCGCAGCGCGGGGTAGCCCAGGCCCGCGTAGCGGCGGCCGCGACCGGCCCAGGCCCACTGCTGCTTGTCGCCAGAGAAGTTGAAATCGCGACCGAGCAGCCACAGGTCACAGCCCAGACCCTCGGCGATGTCGACCACCGACTGCGGCGGCACCGGGTCGCTCACCACCGCCGGTCTGCCAGGCCGCAGCACGCCGGCCTTTTCACGGCCGATCGACTCGCGGTCCGGGCCCAGGTAGTCTTGGTGGTCGAGGTCGATGCTGGTGATGATGGCGCAGTCCGCGTCGATCAAGTTGACCGCATCCAGCCGCCCGCCCAAACCGACCTCCAAAATGGCCAGCTCCAGGCCGCTGGTGGCCATCAGCCCGAGGATAGCCAGGGTGGTGAACTCGAAATAGGTCAGGGACACCCCCTGGCGCGCCTGCTCCACCCGCTCGAAATGCGGCAATAGCGCGGTCTCGGTGACGATCTCGCCGCCCAAGCGGCAGCGCTCCTCGAAGCGCACCAAGTGGGGTGATGTGTAAACACCGCAGCGCCAGCCCGCCTGGAGGGCGATGGCCTCGAGCATGGCGCAGGTCGAGCCCTTGCCGTTGGTACCGGCCACGGTGATCACCGGGCAGTCGAAGCCCAGGCCCATTCGGTCAGCGACCGCGCGCACACGGTCTAGCCCCAGCTCCATCGTCTTGGGATGCAGGCGCTCGCAGTGCGCCAGCCAGTCTTGCAGGGTATCCATGGGGGGTGATTGTCAGGCCTCGGAGGACGGCTGCGCAGCGCCCACGGCCAACAAGCCCTCGGGGGGGAGGGCCGGGAGGGATGAGAGGGCGACTGGACCTAAGATGCGCCCATGGTCATCGTCTACGGCATTCCCAACTGCGACACTGTCAAGAAGGCGCGCGCCTGGCTCACCGGGCAGGGCGTCGACTACCGCTTCCACGACTTCAAGAAGGACGGCGTGCCGCCCGAGCGCCTTGAAGCCTGGCTACAGGCCGCCGGCTGGGAGCTCTTGCTCAACCGGAAGGGTACGACCTGGCGCAAGCTGGACAGTACCGCCCAACTGGCCGCCCAGGGCGCCGCCGGTGCGCGCGCGCTGATGCTCCGGGAGGCCAGCGTCATCAAGCGGCCAGTGGTGGAGTGGGGCCCGGGCGCAGGCGCCATCACCGTGGGCTTTGACGCGCAGGCCTGGCAGGCTCGCCTGGGGCGTGGCTGAGCGGACCAGAGGACCGAGCCGCCCCGTCCGCCAGGGCCAGCTTTACGATGGATTTACACATGGCTGGGGCCTGCCCCGGCCAACCCAGTCAACCCAGTCGAGCCCGAGGCCGTTGAAGCTTCAGACCCCTTTACTCCCACGAGGAACCCGGCCATGAAAAAGACCCCTCTCCTCGCCTTGGCTGCAGCCGGGCTTTCGCTGGCCTCCCCCCTCCTGCACGCGCAGGAGGTTGCACGAGTCCTCTCCACCGTCGCCATCGTCCAGCAGATCGCGGTGCCCCGCCAGGTCTGCACCACGCAACAGGTGTCCGTCGAGCAACCCAAGTCCGGCGCAGGGGCCGTTTTGGGTGCGGTCGCCGGCGGTGCGATCGGCAATCAGTTTGGCGGTGGTGACGGCCGCGCCCTGGCCACCCTCGCCGGCGTCGTCGGCGGCGCCATGCTGGGAAACCGCATCGAGGGCCAACCCGGGGCCCGCATTCAGGAGCAGACCGTCTGCAGCAACCAGACCGTCTACGAAAGCCGCACCGTCGGCTACGACGTCACCTACGAGTACGCTGGCCGCCAGTACCGGGTGCAAACCCCCCAGGACCCGGGCCCCAACCTGCGGGTCCAGGTCAGCCCCCTCGTGCCGCCCATGCCCTCCTCCGGCCCAGGCACCCTGCCCCTGTCGGTTCCGGCCCGGCCGATCAGTGCGGTACCCGCGGGCGTGGTACTCGCCAGCTACCCGCCCGTCGCACTGCCCCCGCCCATGGCGTACCCGGTACCGCCCGCCCACGGTTGGCACCGGCATCACCGCGACTGGCGCTGAGCGAGCTTGAGGGGCCCGGCCGGCCCCTCAAGCCCGGCACGCTGGCCCGGCACGCTGGCTCGGCCCCTTTAAAATGTCTGGTTTCCCGCAGCGCGCGTCGCCAAGGCGCGCGCTGCCCATTACCGGACACCTCCATGAGCACCACCCAGATCGACGGCGTCACCGTCAGCACCCAGGCCAGCGTCTACTTCGACGGCAAATGCGTGAGCCACGGCATCACCTTCCCCGACGGCACCAAGAAGTCGGTCGGTGTCGTGCTGCCCTCCACCCTCACCTTCGGCACCGGCGCCCCTGAGATCATGGAATGCGTGGCAGGCCGCTGCGAGTGGCGCATGGCCGGTGATACGCAGTGGCAGTCGTCCGGGCCCGGAGAAAAATTCTCCGTACCCGGCAACTCCAAGTTCGAGATCCGGGTGACCGAGC
>JACCDP010361590.1_pt1 | contig 16320 bp, 9 predicted proteins | sample 7445841 | NCBI WGS metagenome assembly JACCDP01 (sample SAMN15323441, study PRJNA562643) | freshwater metagenome | isolation source: river surface water | place: USA:Blue River Watershed | collected 2017-08-17 | reverse complement strand
TGAAGATAATGGGGCATTTATTGATGAAGGTCAAGGGGATTTCAACAAGCATGGAAACGATTCATGGGCTTATAACCAACGAGGATTTGATTATATCTGCCGAGATCAGTACGGATATAATGGCGATCTAAATCATCAGATTTTCCCTGAAAAATCTAGAGATAAGTTTCAACGAGTAATGTTGAAACCAGGTGCGAGTGATAATTATCCCTTTGAAAATGGTGCACACATTAGGGATGCATTCATTCATACCTTATCGATTCGCGCTGATATGAAACTAGATGAACGTACGTGGCGACCAGCGGTAGTGTACGTAAATGGTAACTATTGGGGCGTTTATGAAATTCGGGAAAAGGTCGATGATCACGATTACACAGATTATTATTTTGGCCAAGATAAATTCCATTTATATTTTTTAAAAACTTGGGGTGGTACATGGCAAGAATATGGTTCGCCAAATGCCCAACCAGATTGGACCTCACTGCGGAATTTTGTGCTCAATAATAACATGGGCAATGCGACCAATTTCAATTATGTAGATTCTTTACTCAATTGGAAGTCGCTGGCAGATTATTTCATGATCAATTCATATACGGTAAATCAAGATTGGTTGAATTGGAACACCTCATGGTGGCGGGGACTTGATACTTCTGCAGACAAAAGAAAATGGCGCTATGCCCTTTGGGATATGGATGCCACATTTGGCCATTACATCAATTACACCGGCATTCCAGACCCGAGTGCAAACGCTGACCCATGTAATGCGGAGAATTTACCAAACCCTGGAGGACAAGGGCATACGGATATTCTTGAGAAATTAATTTTAGAAAATCCAATTGTAGAACAGTATTATATAACCCGCTATGCGGATTTGATTAATACGTCTTTTAGTTGTGCCAGTATGATTGCGCTCTTGGATAGTATGGTGAATGAAATTGCGCCTGAAATGACAGGGCATTGTGCAAAGTGGGGAGGAACATATAACGGGTGGCAAAGCAGGGTAACCCAATTAAGAAATTTTATTAATCAGCGTTGCGTTGCGCTTGAGCAAGGCTTGGTTGACTGCTATCAATTGTCCGGCCCATATCCAGTTACTTTTGATGTGTCTCCAGCTGGAGCTGGAACGCTACAGGTGAATTCTATCAATCCGCCACAGTATCCGTGGTCGACCTCCTATTTTGGTGGAATACAAACAAACCTACAAGCAAACGCCAATGCAGGTTGGGTGTTTAGTCATTGGACGGTTACCTCTGGAGCCATGGGTCTTGCCACCAGTGTTCCTAATAATTTCATTAATCTCACTGGACCGAACACCATCGTTGCAGTGTTTGTTCCGGATGTTCCAGATATTGATGGGGATGGCTGTTTGAATGTGGACGAACTTCTTGCAGGAACAGATCCTTCGGTTGCTGATACGGATGGCGACGGAGAAAACGATTGCCTTGAAATTGGAAACCCCGCTGCACCAACAGATACGGATGGAGATGGTATTATTGATGCTCTTGAATCTTCTAGTCAAGATTCCGATGGAGATGGGGTAATGAATGAATTAGACCCCGACAATAATAATCCGTGTATTCCTAATCCCAATGCTGGTCCGTGCGACCAAGACAATGATGGCTTAACGAATACACAAGAAACAGCGGAGGGAACAAGTCCTACAAATCCTGATACCGATGGAGATGGCTTAACAGATGGTGCCGAAGTTTCCGGAGGTTCAGATCCATTAAACCCATGTGATCCCGATGACACGCTTCCGGGTTGTCAAATTGATACCGATGGGGACGGATTAACGGATGCGCAAGAGGGGGTTTATGGAACAAACCTTACAAATCCCGATACGGATGGAGACGGCTTTACGGATGGTCAAGAAGTTAACATGGCAAGTAATCCCTTGGATCCTTGCGATCCGGATGACAGTTCGCCTGATTGTTCTGTGGGGATACATTTCCCGACCGCATTTTCACCCGATGGAATTGGAGATAATTTAAATGAACAGTATTCGATAATCGTTGGTAAAGACATAAAAGAATTCGTGTTTTATATCTATGACCGATGGGGTAATGTCATGTTTGAATCTTCAAGTAAAACATTGAAATGGGATGGGACCTACAAGGGCCTACCGTGTAATATGGGAGTTTATGCCTATATGGCTGATGTGCTTTTTGTTACTGGGGAGAAAAAAGTGTTTTCTGGAAACATCACGTTAATTCGTTAACATGCACAAGCTTAGTAGGTTCATAGTGATTATTGGGCTCTTTGCTCTTAAGGTAACTGCGCAAGATTATCATTTCACCCAGTACGATCGCGCGATGCTCTTGTTGAATCCATCGGCAGCAGGTAACTTTGATGGCTTCGAGCGATTTTCAATTCAAAATCGAAATCAATGGATTGGGGCGGGAACACGGTTTATGACCTCCTTGGCTACGGCTGAATTTACTTTTGGAAAAAATAATTTTGATAATAAATCCTATGCCGGAATGGGAATTCATTTTAATCGAGACGTGGGGGGAGATTCGCGTTTTGGAAGTAATTCCATTGGTGCAACCTTGAGCGGGCATTTAGTTACCTCAAAACGCTCAAAATTTTCAGCAGGTATTCAAACAGCAGTAAATAGTCGTAGTGGTGATCTTTCGAACCTGTTGTTTTATTCTCAATGGAATGGAAGTACGTTCGATCCAACCATGCCAACGAATGAACCAAACCAAATTGCTCGGTTTAGCTTCATCGATGCTGGGGCTGGGCTATCTTATACGTTTTCAACCAAAGGTAACCGAGTGGCTCAGACGCAACAGCGATATGTAAATGTTGGGGTATTCGCACAACATGTATCTCGTCCAAAATTAAGATATAACGAAATCACTTATGATCGGCTTCATGTGAAAGTTGGGGGACATTTGGAAACTGAATTTAATATGGGATTTGGGTTGGCGCTGGAGTTTAAAACCATACAAATGTTGCAAGGAAAACATTATGTTGGGAGATACGGGATGCTCTTAAAGGCTGTTTTGAAACAGAGTGCTTCGATTACACGATTTAAAAATGACACCTTTTTTAGTGCGGGTTTATATATGAGTTCCACGGGCACACTTTCTCCAGTATTTGTTGTGGATTTAGGAGGGTTTCAGTTGGGAATGAACTACGACCTTGAATTGGCAAAAATCAGCAGGGCATATCGCAGCTCAATTGAATTTTCCTTGTCTTATTCGTTTACTAAATCCTCGATATTCAAGCGAAAAAAAATAGGCTAATCAATGCCGTTTTCAGACAGAAACTCAAACCAAAGAGATGCTTGCGCATCATTTAGTACACGCGGCATTTTATTTTGAGCTCCTAATTTTTGTAGCGATTTCATATAGGAATATATTGTTCCTTTTGGAAGACAGGTGATCTGGGGGTCTTTAAGATTATACTTTCTTGCAGAATAGTAATCATCGTTCAACGCGGATAATTGTTTGTCTAACGCTACAAGTATAGCCTCCGGATTAGTGGATTCGTCAACCAATTCAACAAACCAATGATGAAGCTGTTGCGTTTTATCCACGAAAATGGTGAATTCCGGTTCCAAAAGGCGTTTTGGGGTATTAATCATGTTTAATGCTTGATTAATATTATCTAAGGAAAGGTGCTCACCACATAGGCTAAGGAATTGTTTTATTCTTCCTGAAATAATAAGACGGTGTTCCCGAACATCAATAAAACGTACCAAGTCACCGATTAAATAACGCCAAAGTCCTGCATTGGTAGAAATCACTAAGGCGTAATCTACTCCTTCCTTTACCTCACTTACTGTGAGCGCTTTATGCGTTGAAATCAATTCACCTTCCTCATTAAAAAACCTGGAGTCAAAGGGTATAAACTCGAAAAATATTCCATTATTCATTAACAATTTCATCCCTTTTTCATTGGGGGAAGTTTGGAATGCAAAATACCCTTCACTGGCCAAATAGGTATCAAGTAAGTACACCTCCTTGCTACAGATTTTTTCTAAACGACCCACATAGGGATCCATGTAAACACCCCCGTGCACGTACACCCTAAAGTTTGGCCAAATGTCATGAATGGTTTCGAGCTTATATCGTTCAATAATACGTTCCATGAGCATGATACACCAACTCGGAATGCCAGCAACAATACCAATATTCCATTGCGGCGCTTTTTCTACCATAGCATTAAGCTTGTCGTTCCAGTCGGGAATGGCTGATATCGTATTGCTTGGTTTGGTGATTGGCTTTACAAAAATTGATGTGTGTTTTTTTAATATACCGCTGAGGTCGCCTTCATAGCGATTTCCGATTTTCTTTAACTTACTAGAACCTCCAACAGCAAGTCCAGATGCACTGAAAAATTCCTCGTTCAAATCTAGCGCATGTAAAATGGCGTATTGACGAATACTACTTCGCTGAAATGACCGGATCATTTCTATTGAAACTGGAATGCGTTTGCTCGGGCTACCCGTGGTGCCTGATGATAAGGCAAAGTACTTGATTTTTCCGGGCCATGTGCAATCACTTTTTCCAGCGATGGTGTGCTGCAGCCATCTCGTATGAAACTCTTCGTAGTCCATAATTGGAATGTGCGATTGAAACTTACTCACAGAATCCTTGCTTTTTAATAAGGTTTTGAAATCATAAAAGAACCCGAATTCTGTATGTTGAGCCTTGCTAAGTAACTCAGTTAGGGTATTTAGCTGATGTTGGTAACTGAGCTGCTTGCGATTAATTCGTTTGAACCCAATTTCCGTAGTCTTCTTTATTAAACGTCCAATGATTTTCATATGGCTAATGAGTTTGAGTTAATCATGACAAATATCATATAAATAACCTGCCTCAAAGTTATTAATTCTTGTTACTTTCAATTAACTTTGTTCTAAATTATACTGATATGAAACACAAGTCATTTATTGTACCTCATGATTTTACTCAAGTTGCAACAGTTGCACTCAATCATGCCATTGAAACATCGAAACGAGTTAATACAACGATTCATATTCTTCATGTTGTAGATAAACAAGAAGACATCGCTTCAGCAACGGATAAAATAGATGAAATTATCGCTGCGCACAATGTGGAGGGAATTACTTTGACAAACAATGTTAGAATCGGTAATATTTTTACGAGTATAGCTGAATTCTCTGCTGAACATCAAGCAGAAATGATTTTTATGGGAACGCATGGAGCACATGGCTGGCAACACGTTGTGGGCAGCAACGCCTTACGCGTTGTTACGAGTTCCCCAACACCGTTTATTATTGTGCAAGAGAAAGCACCTAAATCAGGCGGATATAAGAACATTGTAGTTCCTTTGGATTTGCATAAGGAAACCAAACAAAAATTAGCAATCGTTGCAAAATTAGCCAGGTATTTCTCTTCTAAGGTGCATATTGTAACTCCAGAAGAAACCGACTCTTATCTAAAATATCAAGTAGAAACAAACATTCTTTTTGCCGAATCTTATTTTAAAGAACTTGGAATAGAAATGGATTCTTCCGTATTACCAGGAAAAGATTTTGACCATGAAGTAATACGTTACTCCGTAAGCATTGATGCCGATTTAATATCAATTATGAATTTAAATCGTCAAGGGATACTTGGTGTGTTCACAACGAGTTATGAGCAAGCTATTATTACCAACGACGCACTAATTCCAACGCTCATTTTGAATCCAGTTGAAACAACTGAAATTTATGGTGCTTGGTTTGATTAATTAAGATGTCAAAATTAATTACCCTAAACGAGTTTATCCTGCTTAATCAGCAGGATTTTCCTTTTGCTACAGGTGAATTATCTTCAATCCTTAATGACATAGCACTGGCGTCAAAGCTTATAAGTCGCGACGTGAGAATGGCGGGTTTGGCAGATCACATTCTAGGAGCACAAGGGAATGTAAATGTTCAGGGAGAAGCCCAACAAAAATTAGATGTTTTTGCCGATGATGCCTTCATTAAAGCTTTTTCAGCGAGTGGTGTTATTTGTGGAATTGCTTCCGAAGAAAACGATGACTTTGTTGCTTTCGATTCCGAAGCTGCCAAACAAGGAAAGTATGTCGTTCTGTTTGATCCGTTAGACGGCTCAAGTAATATTGATGTAAATGTTTCCATAGGCACCATTTTTTCAATTTACAGAAGAGTTTCCGATGTGGGAAGTCCGGCAACCCTTGATGACATGCTTCAACCAGGAACCGCTCAAGTTGCCGCGGGGTATGTGCTTTATGGTTCCTCTACCATGCTGGTTTATACCACCGGAAAAGGAGTTCATGGATTTACCCTAGACCCTTCGATTGGCGAATATTGTCTTTCACATCCATCCATGCAAATGCCTGAAAATGGTCGTTTATATGCAATGAATGAAGGAAACATCAATGAATGTGACCCCGGTTTGGTCAAATATATTCAGTATTGTCAAAGCAGAGAAAATCAGACCGGAATGCCCTATTCTGGAAGATATATAGGTTCCTTAGTGGCAGATTTCCACAGAAATCTGATTAAAGGAGGGATTTATATCTATCCAGCGGTGGAAGCATCACCCGAAGGTAGGTTGCGTTTGTTATATGAATGTAATCCCTTAGCCTTTCTTGCTGAACAAGCCGGCGGCTTAGCGACCACTGGAAAAACCCGAATCATGGAAATTGCTCCGACAAGTTTACATCAGCGTGTACCTTACTTTGTTGGTTCCAAGCTTATGGTAGAAAAAGCCATGTCTTTTTTGAAATAATTCGTATCCGTTTTCTTTTGATTGCCTACCTTTGAGCCCCGCATGGAAAATCGCTCGGCGCTTTCGATTGTTCAGCAATCTCCGGAAATTTCAGCAACGCTAAACGTATTGCGTAGTGGAGAAAAAACGCTCCAATGGGAAGGCTTAGTTGGTTCTTCCTTGGCCTTTTACGCGGCGGCTACAGCAGAAATCAAAGGCGGAAAACATTTATTTATTCTTGAAGATAAAGAAGCTGCAGCTTATTTCTTAAATGATTTACAAGGAATATGTGGTAGCAATGAAAAGGCGTTGTTCTTCCCGGCATCCATGAAAAATCCATACCAGTTAGAGGATACAGATAATGCGAATGTAGTCTATCGCGCTGAAGTCTTGGAGCGCATGAACTCAGATAAAAAAGTGCTCATTGTTACCTATCCGGAAGCATTATTCGAAAAAGTGCCTACCCAACGAAAATTGGTAAATCACACCATGAAAATTGAGGTTGGAAAGGAATATACAGTTGACTTTTTAAATGAATTACTCTTAGAATATGGGTTTGATCGCGTGGATTTTGTTTACCATCCCGGACAATTTGCAATTCGTGGAGGAATTTTAGATGTCTTTTCATTTTCTGCCGACCACCCCTTTAGAATCGAATTTTTTGGTGATGAGGTTGAAACGATTCGAGGATTTGATGCTACATCACAACGTTCTCAAGCCAATTACAGTTTTTTCAATGTCATTCCAAATGTTCAATCAACCCATTTATTAGCGGAAGTTTCTGATTTGTTCTCCTACCTTGGAAGTGATGCGATGTGCTGGATTCACAATGTTGAAGTCTTTGAAGATACGATTTCCAACATGTTTGATAAGGCGAAAACAATTTTTACAAAATCAAGCAGTACAATTCCATTAACACCTCCTGAGGATTTGTTTTTGGATCGTGTTCAATTGCATGATTCATTAGCTAAAATACCGTCCATTCACTGGGGAAAAGCAGTAAATAAAAACATTAAAGCATCGGTCGTTTTTAAATCGATCGCACAACCTGCGTTCAATAAAAACTTCGACCTGCTAAGAAAAGACCTAACGCAATATGCAACGGAGGGCTACACCCTTCATTTTTTTTCTAACCAGCCTCGACAACTCGAACGCTTAGAACAAATTTTCGTGGATACAGGGGATGGAATTCCAATCATTCGAAACCATTTTGCCTTGCATGAAGGGTTTATTCTACCCTCGCAAAAATTACTTTGTTATACAGACCATCAAGTGTTTGAACGATACCACCGCTTTCAACTGAAAGAAGGATTTCGTCAAGCCAGCCAAGCACTTACCCTCAAGGAATTGTATAACCTTCAAAAAGGAGATTATGTTACCCACATTGATCACGGGGTGGGGATGTTTTCCGGCCTTGAAACGATTGATGTTAATGGAAAACCTCAAGAAGCTGTTCGTTTGGTGTATAAAGACGGTGATGTGCTGTATGTTGGAATCCACTCGCTGCATCGCATATCGAAGTTTACCGGAAAAGAAGGGGCTATTCCAAAAGTTAACAAGTTAGGAACGCAAGCTTGGGCAACCTTAAAGAATAAGACCAAGAAGAAAATAAAGGAGCTGGCCTATGACTTGATTCAGTTATATGCTACCCGAAAGGCCCAGCCGGGATTTTCATTCTCTCCAGATTCTTACCTACAAAATGAGTTGGAAGCCTCTTTTATGTATGAGGACACACAAGATCAGTTTAAAGCGACGCAGGATGTAAAAAAAGATATGGAATCCGCTTTGCCAATGGATCGTTTGGTGTGTGGTGATGTGGGCTTCGGTAAAACAGAGGTCGCGGTGCGCGCCGCGTTCAAAGCAGTGTGTGATGGTAAACAAGTGGCGGTATTGGTGCCAACCACTATTCTCTCTATGCAACATTATCGAACCTTCAAAGAGCGTTTGAAAGATTTTCCGTGCACCGTAGATTATATCAATCGCTTTAAATCAGCAAAAGACACAAGTGAGACCCTTCAACGCTTAAAAGAGGGAAAAATTGATATACTCATTGGAACGCATGCGATTGTGGCCGGTAAGGTTAAGTTCAAAGATTTGGGACTCATGATCATTGACGAGGAACAAAAATTTGGTGTTGCGGTAAAGGATAAATTAAAAACGATTCGAGCTACTGTAGATACCTTAACGTTAACGGCTACACCCATTCCAAGAACGCTACAATTCTCGTTGATGGGCGCACGTGATTTGAGCATCATTAATACGCCTCCTCCGAATCGCCAACCCGTACTAACAGAGATTATTTCCTTCGACGAAGAAATTATCCGGGATGCCATTTCTTACGAAGTGAGTCGGGGAGGGCAAGTGTTTTTCGTGAATAATCGGGTATCTAACTTAATGGAAATTTCGGGTCTATTACAGCGTTTGTGCCCTGGCTTACGGGTAGGAATAGGTCACGGCCAAATGGATGGAGAAAAGTTAGAAAAAGTCATGATGGACTTTATGGAAGGTAATTATGACGTACTCTTGGCTACCACCATTATAGAGTCAGGAATTGATATTTCAAATGCCAATACCATCATCATCAATGAGGCGCATCAATTTGGCTTAAGTGATTTACATCAATTGAGAGGTCGGGTTGGACGAAGTAATAAAAAAGGGTTCTGTTACCTCATTGCGCCACGATTTAGTGTCTTAAATTCAGAAGCAAGAAAACGCTTGGAAGCATTGGTACAATTTTCGGATTTAGGCAGTGGATTCAACATTGCTATGAAGGATTTAGATATTCGAGGCGCTGGGAATATGCTTGGGGGCGAACAGAGCGGCTTTATATCGGAAATAGGCTTTGAAATGTACCAGAAAATCCTCAATGAAGCACTTCAAGAATTGCGAGAAACAGAATTCAAAACGCTGTTCGATGAACGGACCACCGATAATTTTAATGGGTTTGTCAACGAGTGTGTTTTTGAATCAGATTTTGAAGTCCGACTGCCAGATACCTATGTAAATAATGTAGCTGAACGCCTAAGTTTATACCAGGCCCTAGATAATTTAAAAACCGAAGCCGATCTAGATAATTTCAGGAAGGAGCTTATTGATCGTTTTGGTCCAATTCCAAGAGCAGGAAAAGAACTCTTGTTTTCATTTCAATTGCGATGGTTAGCGCAAGAATTAGGGATGGAGCGCTTAGTGGTTAAATCTGGAAAATTAGTTGGGTCTTTTATTTCTAATCCACAGTCCCCATTTTACGAAACCGAGGCGTTTACGCTCCTCCTTCATCGAATAAATGCGATGGGCAATGGGTATCGACTCGTTCAAAAAGAGGATAAACTTCGCTTAGTGATTGAACCCATTCTACACATTAAAGATGCCTATGAAAAATTGATGGCATTGAAGGGGGAGAATTGACAGGATTCGTCTGCAATCTTTAATTAAATTTACAATAGAAAAACGAATAGCTAATGCAAACATTTCAAAATTACATTTTAGGTCAATGGGTCAGTGGTGACGGTGTTGAAACGGAGCAATTCAATGCCATAACGGGCGCAAAGATTGGTGAAGTTTCGAGTGCTGGAATTGATTTTTCTGAGGTATTGAACTACGGAAGAACGGTAGGAGGACATCCCTTACGTAAAATGACGTTTCAGGAACGTGGTCGGATGTTAAAAGCTCTTGCGCTCCATTTAATGGAACGTAAAGAAAAATACTATGAGATTAGTGCCCTTACCGGAGCTACGCGAATTGATTCCTGGATTGATATTGAGGGCGGAATTGGAAATCTCTTTGCCAATGCATCCTTGAGACGACAATTCCCGGATTTGCCTTATTATGTAGATGGGGTGGCTGCGCCCTTATCTAAAAACGGAACCTTCATTGGCCACCACATTATGTTGCCGAAGCAAGGTGTTGCCGTGCACATCAATGCCTTTAATTTTCCAATATGGGGAATGCTTGAGAAAATTGCGGTTAACCTAATGGCGGGTGTCCCTGCCGTGGTTAAGCCTTCCGAATACACGAGTTTTTTAACTGAAGTTGTGGTCCGCGACATTATTGCTTCTAACATTTTACCCGAAGGGTCCCTTCAATTAATCGTTGGCTTAGGTCGTGGTATTATTGATCATGTGCAAACAGAAGATACGGTAACGTTTACGGGTTCTGCAAAAACCGGAAAAATATTGAAAGGCCTTCCGCAAATTGCCGACCGTAGCGTTTCTTTCAATTTAGAAGCAGATTCCCTTAATGCCTGTATCCTAGGCGAAAAAGCAGTACCTGGGACAGCAGAATTTGATTTGTTTATCAAAGAAGTGAGCAAGGAAATCACCGTGAAAGCCGGTCAAAAGTGTACGGCCGTTCGCAGAATTTTAGTTCCAGATTCATTAATAGATGAGGTGCAAATTGCATTAAGTAAACGCTTAGCATCTACTCCGGTTGGTAATCCTTCCGTTGAAGGGGTTCGCATGGGGGCCTTAGCAACGAAATTGCAAGTAGAACGCGTTCGAGAAAATGCTACCCTTTTAGCGAAATCTCAGGAGATTGTATTTGGTTCAACAGATGAGGTTCAAGTGCTCGGTGCAGATGCGAGTCAAGGGGCGTTCTTTTCTCCCATTTTATTTAGAAACAATAATCCATTTATCAATACCGATGTGCACGACATAGAATGCTTCGGACCGGTTTCTACCTTAATGCCATATAAGTCATTAGAGGATGCCGTTTCCTTAGCTCGGATGGGTAAAGGATCCTTAGTTTCTTCTATAGTTACACCAGACGACCAAGAAGCAATGGATTATGTGCTTGGAGCCGGAAGTATGCATGGAAGAGTGCTTGTGTTAAATGAACGCTGCGCTAAGGAAAGTACCGGACATGGATCTCCAATGCCTCTGCTTACCCATGGTGGACCAGGACGTGCCGGCGGTGGGGAAGAAATGGGCGGAAAACGTGGGGTGTTGCATTACCTTCAACGTACAGCCATACAGGGACATCCATCAACCATTACAAAAATTACCCAGCAATTTCAGGTTGGAGCCGACATGCCGGAAGCGAATCCACACGTGTTCAGAAAGCATTTTGAAGAATTAGTCATTGGTGAAACGGTATTTACTCATAAACATACCGTTACGGATGCGGATATTGTGAATTTCGCCAATGTTTCCGGAGATAATTTTTATGCACACATGGATGCCACGTCCCTCGAAGGAACCATCTTTGAACGTCGAGTCGCGCATGGGTATTTTGTGCTTTCCAAAGCGGCAGGATTATTTGTCGATCCCAGGAAAGGACCAGTGCTTTTAAATTATGGCCTAGATGAAGCCCGTTTTACAAAACCAGTTTATCCTGGCGCAACGCTAGGGGTACGATTTACGGTAAAAGAGAAAATAGATCAGGAGAAACGTTCGGAAGAGGACATCGCCAAAGGCATTGTTAAGTTCCTGGTGGATGTGTATGATGAGACGGGAGAAACGGTTGCCTTAGCAACTATTTTAACGATGGTGAGGAAATTAGATCAATCGAACTGATTCCACAACTCCCAACTTTTTAACGCTTGTGCTTTAAGCATAGGAAGTCCGTTTAGGGTTGCAGCGCCACGTGATTTTGCTTCCTTTAAAAGTAGGGTTTCTTCGGGGTTATAGATTAAGTCTACCACTAAATGACTGGAGCCAATCCCGTCCATCAGCGGCAAGGGACACACTTCCGTGTGCGGAAACATACCCACGGGGGTACAGTTCACGATCAATTTACAAGCCCCTAGCATGGCCTCGTTTACTTGGCTGTAGGGGTAGATGTTGGCGCCTTGTTCCTTTCTGCTTAAAAAATTAACTTGAATCCCAAGGTGCTTCAATACATGAGCTACCGCTTTTGAGCTACCGCCTGTTCCTAAGATCAATGCACGCTCGTGTTCAAACGTTAAAAAAGGCTTGATGGATTGTTGAAATCCAAAGGCATCGGTATTGAATCCTGTAGATTTCCCGTCTTTAAATACGATGGTATTCACTGCGCCAATCGCCCTTGCCTCGGCATCTATTTCATCCAAATAGGGAATGATTTCCTCTTTGTAAGGAATGGTAACGTTAAGTCCGTTGTATGCTTTAGAAAGAACGGATTCGATGGCGGTAATGTCTGCAATAGGGATTAATTCATAGGATGCCTCGATTTGATGTTCCTCAAAATAAGTACTAAAAAACGCAGGCGAAAAACTATGCCCCAGTGATTTTCCGATTAATCCATATTTTTTCATGGCACAAAGAATTCAGGTCGGTATTCGAAATGCATGGTGTCATAATGTTTCCAACGACCACCCCAAATGAATCCGTGTTTTTCAAAAATCTCTACAATTCCCATCGGTATTCTATTTTTATATCCGAGTGAAGCATCTTCATTCTTGCATCCGCAATCCCATTGCCAGTAATTTGAATACGCTGTGTTTATGTCTATTGTAATTCCAAACGAATGCGCACTCAACCGAATGGTCCCGCTAATAACTCGCCAATTAAAGGTGCCCCCAATATTCGTGAGGTATTTTTTCCACTCCGGATGTTTATCAAGTTCACTGGAAACCTTGATGAGGGCGAGGTTAGCCCCATTGACTTTGGAGAATTGGATTTTTTGATTCACTAAGGTTGGACACCATGTTACGGTGCTTAGATTCCCTTGGACCTCCGCTGCGGATTTTCCATAAATTTCTTTAAAAAATGCGTCATTTCTAATTCTTCCTGCATCTGTATTTTTTTCTGAGGCACCTTGGTTGTAGGAATAATGAAGTTGGTCTTCAATGTCTGGCGAATCAAGAAGTTCTTGGATACTTTTTTCTTTTTTGTCGTCGTAAGTAAACGTTTTACCGGTGTTAAATACTACCTTGTTTTCCTTAATTTCTTTGATGTGGTTCGGATATGCTGTTATCCAAGGCAACTCGCTTGTGTTAATGAAAAAAGAAAAATACAGGATGAATTGCAGCATTTATTCACAATCCGTTTGAAAGGTAAGAACATTCGAAGAAAAAATTTGACGACTAGCTTCCGGATACGAAGAAAGAATACACGCATACCAGACATCCGTTGAAAATGCGCCATTGGCTTTAAGTACCCAGGCGCCATTTACTTTTTTAAACAATGCTTCAACATGGCAACAGTCATATGCCTCATCTGGAAATTTAAGTTCCTTACCATCTTTTCGCTGAACGGTACCTTCCATCCATGCATAGGTTCCATATACCTTGAAGTGATTTACAACAAAAACAACGTCTTGCTCTAAATCATTTTTAATATCGGTCCGAAGTAGATCCAACATTTCCGTCCGTTCCTTAGTGTTCTCATCAGTCTTCTTTTTAAAATCACGAAGGGTTTGACTAAAGCTAAATTGAATAGAAAAAAGGGCTGTAAAAAGTAGAAAAATAAAAATTCTCATATCCTGTTTTTTTCAAAGGTAATAACTTCGATTTAGTTAAATGTCATTTCGTATTTTTACGGAAAATCTAGTCCTATGAAACGTATCTACTTATTTTCAATTTTTAGTGTCCTTGTCTTTTTTAATACGCCTTGGGCTCAGCAACTAAAGGAGATTGAAACCACTTGGAAAAATGTTACATTGGAAGCCTTACCTGAATTAAGTGCACCACGGATTCATGCTTCGGCATATCAAGTTTTTCAATTAGATGTTAATTCAATGAGAGCCGCCCTAGAGGGAGTAACTTATCGTGAAGGAGTACTCAATGGATTTATCGCTTCAATTGATTTCCCCTATGCTGATGGTACGATTCATCAGTTTACTGCAAAAAGAAATCAAACCATGCATCCAGCCTACAATGCAAAATTCCCTGAATTAATTACCCTAGATGCGTATGCGACGGATGGTTCGGGAGCCTTTGGTAAGTGGGATATCACCCCCGCGGGTTTGCACGCCATGATATTCATTCCTGGGCAATCTACTATTTTCATTGACCCCATGTTCGAGGGGAATAATGAATACTATATCGTGTATCGAAAACGTGATTTTATAAGTGATAAAATCATGCAATGTGATGTGGAAAATTTCGACGAAGCGAAACCTTCACAGACTAATAAATCAATGTTTGGTACCTGTGAACTTCGCACCTATCGCCTAGCGTTGTCCGCGACAGCAGAATATACAATTTTTCATGGAGGAAGCGTAGCGCAGGCTGCAGCCGCCCAGGTGGTTACCATGAACCGTGTAAATGGGGTGTATGAGAAAGACATAGCCATCACCATGGTAATTATTCCAAATAATAATTCGTTGATTTATACTACGGCCGCATCCGACCCATATACAAATGGTACCCCGGGAACCATGATTAATCAAAACCAAACCAATGTAGATAATGTGATTGGTAGTTCCAACTATGACATTGGCCATGTTTTCGGAACAAACAGTGGAGGTCTTGCTGGTCTTGGTGTTGTGTGCACCGGAGGACAAAAAGCGCGTGGTGTAACTGGCAGCGGTGCACCCATTGGAGATCCGTTTGATATTGACTATGTTGCGCATGAAATGGGGCATCAGTTTGGAGGAAATCACACACAAAACAACAATTGCAACAGCGTTGCTGCAGCCCGAAGGGAACCGGGAAGCGCCAGTACGATTATGGGGTATGCAGGTATTTGTGCCCCCAATGTACAAAACAACAGCGATGATTACTTTCATGGGTATAACCTGCAAGAAATTAGCAATGAAATTTTAAGCAATGGACATCAATGTGAGGTGATTACCGCCTTAAATAACACACCTCCGGTAATTAATTCTACCAGTGGAAACATCGTAGTTCCAATCTCCACACCTTTTATACTTACTGCGCATGCAAGCGATGTGGATGGAGATGTACTTTCTTACTTGTGGGAACAAATGGATAACGAGGCAACAACCCAACCACCGGTAGCCACAGCAACGGGCGGACCAAATTTCAGAAGTTTTGATCCGTCACTTGATTCTAACCGTTATTTTCCAAACCTTGCTTCCCTCGCTACAAATGGTCCCTTTACGTGGGAGGTATTGCCTTCGGTTGCGCGGGTAATGGATTTTAGGCTTTCCGTGCGAGATAACCATGGTGTGGGTTCATGTAATGATTACACCGACGTTACGGTAACAACCAATGCATCCGCAGGACCGTTTGTAGTTACCTATCCTTCTGCTGCGGGCATAACATGGGTTGGAGGAAGTTCCCAAACGGTTACCTGGTCTGTGGCGAATACCAATGTGGCTCCAATCAATTGTACGGATGTTCGCATTCTTTTGTCAGTTGATGGGGGTCAAACCTACCCGTATGTACTTTCTTCAACAACAGCGAATGATGGAACAGAAACCATTGTTTGTCCTAACGTTTCTACCAATACAGCCCGTGTGATGGTGATGTCTGGCGCGCAAACCTTCTTTGATATTTCAAATAATAACTTCACCATCACGTGTGGAACTACCCAAACACCAGTATTTAACGCACTTTCAGTTGCTTGTCAAAATGATGCGGCTTTTAGCTTACCAAGCACTTCAGATAATGGCATAACAGGGTCTTGGACACCGGCATTGAATCTTACGGTTCCAGGTTCGTTCACCTATAATTTTAATCCGGCAGCGAATCAATGTGCTAATCCAGCGAGTGTTCAACTCACCGTTCAACCACAAGTAGAACCGG
>JACCDP010067703.1_pt1 | contig 16320 bp, 12 predicted proteins | sample 7445841 | NCBI WGS metagenome assembly JACCDP01 (sample SAMN15323441, study PRJNA562643) | freshwater metagenome | isolation source: river surface water | place: USA:Blue River Watershed | collected 2017-08-17 | reverse complement strand
GGATCCCAGCCCGGGTCCTGTCCAAGAGTGCCGGACAGCCGCGCCGCCCAGGGCTCCAGCGTCGACCGGTAGTAAGCGTCGCCCGCGCCGCGGATCTGGAAGAGGACGGCGTTGAACCGTGCGTCCGCGGCAGCGTTCACGACGGCACGCACATCGTCGGGCGTCGAGTATTCGAAGCGTGTCACCCACAGCGCGCGGGCCTCGGCCATGAACGAGGTGAAGGAGTGCGAGACAGCAACCTCTTTGCCTCCATAGTTGACTGTGGCCGTCAGAGTGATGGCGCCGGCGCTCGTGATGCGGTAACGGCCCGTGCCGACGCTCTGGGCGACGTCGCTCGGCGAGAACGTGACGACGGCCGTCGCGGTTGCAGGCCTGGAGAGGCCGTTCGAGTAGGTCGCGTCGAGCGCAAACTCCAGCGTCGCGCCCGTGGCAATGGTCGACGGCGGCGTGCTCCGGAAGGCGAGCCCCGTAATGCTGACCTCAGTCGCGCCGCCCGTCGGCAGCGGAACGACCTCACCCGCCGCGTTTCGGCAGCCACAGGCGGCGAGGTCGAGAACACCGGAGAGACAGGTCGGGTCCTCGTCTGAGCAACCGGCGTAGCAGAGCACCGACGGAGTGCAGGCCGGCCCGGCGTCGAAGGCGGCGGGCGGTGGCGCCTCCTCGGAGCCGCACGCGGAAAATGCGAACAAAAAGATGCCCACCGCGACCAAGCGGCCGTTCGACACAGCACCACGTTCCATCGGTATCACCATCAACCGCGGGCCCTGCCGCCACGGCCCGGTTTCGCTTTGGGAGGGGAGACGACCAGCGCGCGACCGATCTCGAGGGCTCGGTTGCCCCTTCGGAGCCCGTTCCAGCGCTTCAGGTCATCGACGCCGACGCCGAAGCGGCGGGAGATCGACCAGAGCGTGTCACCATCACGGACGACGTAACGGCCGGGTGGAGCCGCCGCCTGAGCGCGCCGCGCTGCCGGGAGTCGGGCCGCGGCGGACGAGGTTCCTCGAGCCCCCCGACGGTGCGCGACCCGCTCTTCCTTCCACTCCGCGCCGGTGTCCCGCATGGCCAGCGCGACCTCCTGCGAGACTGGCACGATGAGGTCGGTGCGCGCCTTCAGCTTCTTCACGCTCGGGATGGCGTTGAGGCGCATCAGCTCGTCGACCGACATGTCGAAGCGCTTGGCGATGGAGGCGAGCGTGTCCCCGGGCCCGACGCGCATGTGCCGGAAGGTGCGGCGCTGCTCCGCAGGCAGGCCATCGAGCGACGCGAGCAGCGTCTCGCCGGTGCCCTTAGGGACCTTGATGACGTAGCCCTTGCCGTTGCGGGCGGGGGGCGTGCACCAGCGACGCAGGGCGGGGTTCAGCGCCTGGAGCTCCTCCACGGAGGCCCCCGAGAGACGCGCGAGGAGGTCGATCTCCATGGCATCGGCGATCTCGACCTCCTCGTAGTCGAGCCGCCCTTCCGGCTCGATGTCGGTGAAGCCGAACCGCTCGGGGTGCTTGGCGATGATGGCAGCGGCGATCAGCTTCGGGACGTAGTGCTTCGTCTCCTTGCGCAGGTAGCTGCCGGCGTGTGCGAGCGTGAAGAAGTCCCGGCTCTTGTACATCGAGATGGCCTTGCGGAGCTTCGCGCTGCCGGCGTTGTAGGCCGCCCACGCGAGATACCAGTCGCCAAACTCCCGGTAGAGGTCGCGCAGGTAGCGCGCCGCGCTCCGTGTCGCCTTGGCAGGGTCGCGCCGCTCGTCGACCCAGAAGTCGTCTCGCAGGCCGTACATCTTTCCGGTCGAGCTGATGAACTGCCAGAGGCCGCTCGCGCGCGCCCAGGAGTAGGCATAAGCCGAATAGCCGCTCTCGATCATCGAGAGGTAGACGAGGTCGAGAGGCACGCCCTCTTCGGCCAGGATCGTCCGCTCGAACGGAATCCACCGGTGGCTGCGGGCGAGCCAGCGCGCGTACCACTTGCGTCCAGACCCCTGAAAGAAGCGGATGTACTGGAGCACGTCGTCGTTGATCACGATGGGGATGTCGTACTCGGCCTCGAGCGTCGCGAGGTCGATCCCGCCCAACTCGGCGAGCACGGTGCCGGCATCCTCAGCGGTTCCCGTATCGACCGGCGTCGTGCCGGAACGCGTGGCGTCCTCGGCGCGCTGCCGCATCGGGTTGTTGATGCCCATCCGCAGGAGATCCCGACGGTCCAGAGGCTCGTCCTTGACGACGGCCTCCTCGGTCCGCTGAAGCTCCTCGAGCTCCTTCTGGCTGGCCGACTCCCGACCTTCGGCAATGTCGCCTTCGGCCTCGTCTTCCGCCTCATCGAGGTCGGTCTCGAGATCGCGGACTTCGGCAGCGGCCCGCTCCGAAAGCCCGGGGGACGCCCAGGCCAGACCGGAGGCGAGAAGGATGACCAGAGGGGCGCTGGACAAAAGGCGTTCAACCACGACCAGACCTCGACGCCCACGTGCGCTCGAAAGCTCGCGGTAAGGGCGAAAGGGCGAAGTATGGACGCCTACCGGCGAGAGCGTCAACGGCCGGCTGCCGCATTACCGGAACGTCCGTTCACGTGCCGGGTGGCGGCGCTGGCCAACTCCTCGAGGACGCGGACCGTCCGCCGGGGCTGCTCCAGCATTGGGACGTGGCCGCACTTCTCGAACACTTCGATCCGCGCGTGCGAAGGCAGATGTGCGCGGAAGAAGTCGATGCCCCGCGAAGGCAGCAGCCTCTCGGAGGCGCCCCAGACGAGCGTGATGGGCATGGTGAGCGCACGAATCGCCGCAGTGTCCATCGTCTCCTCGGGGTTGGTCTTTGCGAGGACGTGGTGCACCACCGGATTAGCGAACGCCTCGAGCATCTCGTGTGCGACGAGCCAGCTGCCGGCAGGCACGCGGTGCATCATCTGACGCATGAGGCGCATGGCGTCGCCGCGCCCCTTCATATGGAAGTGGCGCTCGAGCTGGGCCATGCCCTCGGGACCGAGCGGCGCCCCCGCTGGGGCGAGCAGCCCCAAACCGGCGGTCTCCGGCCGGTCTATCGCAGCCTGCAGGCTGATGGCACCGCCCATCGAGTTTCCGATGAGCACCGGCGGCTCGCGTACCACCTCGGTCAGGAACTGCTTGACCACCTCGTAGTGCTCGCGAATGTCGAGCGGTCCGCTGCCGGCGACCGGCGAGAAGCCGTGCCCGGGAAGGTCGGGCGCATAGAGGCGCGAATGGCTCTTGCGCAGCGCCGAAAAGAGCGGAAAGAAGGTGTTCGCGCTGCCGCCCAGGCCGTGAACGAAGACCGCCGGAGGCCCCTTGCCCGAGCCCTCGAACTCGTACCAGTGCAGCTGGTGCCCGCCGACGCTGCGTTGCACCGCGCGACCGCCACCCAGAGAAACCGCGCGTCGCGTGAGCCGGTTGACCGTGTCGAGGATCAGCATGGGTGGACCCGGGGCGCGTTAGGGTTTGGCGCCTGCGCCGGCGCTCTTCTCTTCGGCCGGCGCACCATGTCCGGGGCCGAGGATCTGCGGGCGGTAGGTCGCGTCGTTGAAATGCGGCGAGTTCTCCGGGTCGTGGCAGCTCTTGCAGGCAGACGCCGGCACCTCGAGTGCGATGGTCTTCGCCGCGCCACCCGAGGCGACGTGAAGGCTCCCGGGGCCGTGACAGCTCTCGCACTGGACGTTCTCGCGCCCCTTCGTGTCGGCGATGGAACAGGCTCCGCCCGGCTTCTCGTACCCGACCACATGGCACGAAACGCAGGCGACGTCGTACTGGCGCCCCTTGTCGACGAGCGACTTGTAGGCATGCGAATGCGGCGTCTTCTTCCAGAACGTGAACGCCTCCTCGTGGCAGTCGACGCAGGACTCGTCGCCGGTGTAGCTGGCCTTGCCCGGCGCTGCTTCCGGGCATGCGCGCGGATGGGCCTGAACGTAGGAGAGGTTGTCGCGCGCCGCGCTCTTGTGGAACTCCTCGACGAGAGACTGGACGGCGGCCGACTTCGGCAGCTTCGGCGTCATGGGCACGAAGGCGTAGGTGTAGGCGTTGGCGCCCGGCGGCATGGGCGGAGGAGGTGAGGCGGCCAGCTTAGCCTTTCGCTCCTCGAGCTCGAGCAGCTTGTCGGTGCGCAGCTTCGTCTTCGGATCGAGCGGGTTCATGCCGACCACCTCGCCGCGCCACAGGTCGATGCGGGCCTGCATCGCCGCCAGCGCCTCTTCACGCTCTGCGGCGCCGGCGATTTTCCCGAACGGCTGTTCCTTGTCGCCGAGCGCGCTCAGGTCGAGACGGAGCAGCGCCTCCCCACGGGCGGCGATGGTGAGGAGCGCCGGGGTGCCGTCGGTCATCGCGCCCGACTCGTGCGTCTCGGGAACCTCGGCCCGCGTCGCCACGACGAAGTTCACACCGGCCCGCCCCGCGTCGGCGAGCAGCGCCTTCGCGGGCTCGAACTCCATGTAGGCGAACAGCACGAGGACGTGTGCGCCGGCCTTCTTGAGCTCCTGCGCGCGGCGGACGAGCAGGGGGGCCGCGTCCGGTCCGGGGCCGATGGCAAAGAGGCCGACCTTCGTTCCGGCGCGGTCGATGACGAGGGTTTCACGGCTCTGAGGCAGGGCTCCGGCGCCCAGGTCCAGGATGGGAGGCAGCTCCTTGCGGGCAAAGAAGGCCGCATTGCCGGCGTCGCGTGCGCCCAGCACGAGTGCGTCGTACCCCATGGTGCGGGTCGCTTGCAGCATCGTCTCGGCCTCGAGCCGCTGCTGGTTTGCGACGAGCACATCTGCAGGGGAAGCGGCCGAAGGGAAAAAGCGATCGCCGCCGTCGACCAGCAGCACCGCACGCCCCTCGGCCCGAATCGCCTCGACAGCAGCCGCAGCCCGGGCGACGCCTCCACGCTGGTCCGACGAGCATCCGCACGGCTCGAGGTGGCCCACGATTCCGCTCGTCACGACGAGGGTCAGCTGTCCGTTGGGAGCGGCGGGTTGAGTCGCTGCTGCCGCCGGTCCGGCATCGGGCCTTCGCGAACAGTAGGCACCGGCAAGCACGACCGGCACCAGCGCGAGAAGAAGAGGGCGCATCATCGGCATTGTTTAGCGGACGGCACGCAGCGTACGCCATAGACGCTGGAGATGCCGGTGGCGTTGACCGCGTTGGTCTTGTCGGCGACGTATCCGCTGGGGCAGGCGCCCTGCTCGCCGCGGCCGGGCAATGCGGCTGCGCTCTGGCTGCAGATGGGGCTGCCGAGACCCGGGCTCGACTTCGGACTGTCGCAGGTGATCGAAGAGATGCAGGCCGCGCCGAGCGTGCTGCGGTTCGCCGGGTTCGAATCGGCGGGGTTGTAGCCGCACTCGGCGTTGGTGGTGCAGGGTTCGCCGGTCTTCTTGAAGCGACAGGCGAACGTGGCCGGATCGCAGCTCTTGTCGCTGGGGCAATCGGCCTGGTCACGGCATTGTACGCATCGGTCTATCGACGTCTCGCACACCTGGTCGACGGGTGGAGGAACAGCGCCCGTGGTGTCGATGCAGCGTGAGCTGTCTCCGTGGCAGCCGGTAATGCAGACCGCATTCGTGGTGTCGCAGACCTTGGCGCGGGGGCAGTCGGCGTCGCGCAGGCACTCGACGCAGGCGCCATTGCCGTTGCCGCGGACCGGATCGCAGACCGGCGTGGCGGCCGGGCAGTTCGCGTCGCCGGTGCCGCCGGCGCAGCCCGCGATGCAGATGTTCGTTGCCGGGTTGCAGATGTTTCCCTTGAGACAGACCTCGTTGCGCACGCACTCGACGCAGACGTGTCGCGAGGTCAGGCACTGCGCCGTGGAGCAGTCGGTGTCGCCCATGCATTCGACGCAGAGAAGGCTCTGCGGCTCGCATCGCGGGCGGGCCTCGTCGATGCAGCCCTGGTCCGGGTTCGCTGACGTCGGCTCGCACTCGATGCAGCGGCCGACATCTTCACCCGCATCGCGCTTGCAGCGCGTGTTGGGCCCGCACTCCGCGTCGGAGAGACAGCCCTGCTTGCAGGCCTTGTCGGCGGCGTCGCAGTAGCGGCCGTTCGGTTGACGGTCGGCGGCGAGGCAGTCGCGGGACGTATTGCAGCCGACACACTTGGCCGTGCGGCCGTCGCAGACCCTGCGGTCCGGGTCGGTGCAGTCGCGGTCGAAGGTGCACTCGCCGCAGAAGCCCGCATCGACGTTGCAGGTCTGGAAGCCGGGCTGCGTGCATTCGGCGTCGGAGGTGCAGCTGCGGGCACACTTGCCGACACCCGAGCAGACGAAGCCGTCCGTGGGGCAGATGCGGGCGTCGAGAGAGCAGTCGAGGCCGTCGGCGAGCGTGCAGACGTCCGACAGGCAGACCTCGTCGCGGTTGCAGCGGCCGCCGCAGGGCAGGACGGTGCAGACCTGGTTGCGGCATGCCTGGCCGCTCGGGCAGTCGAGCGTCTTGACGCAGCTCTTCGGAGCCGTTTCATCGGGCGTCGAGCAGGCGGAGAGCGTCGCAGCAACCAGGCCGATCAGGATCAGAGCGGACCGGAGGAGCATCTTTTCGTGGTGCCTTTCCATGGCGCGATCGTACCACGAAGAGCCTCATGTCCACCCCGGATCACGACGTGCGAAACTTTGCGAGCGGCGCGGGAAGCGATGGCCATCGAGGCCGGTTTCTCGCCGGGATGAGGCCTCAAGACGAGCAGGTGAACGTCCGCTGCGGCGCCTCCGTGCTGACGGACGAGGTGCTGTCGCTCAACCGGAACTACTCCCCTGTTCACGTCACGACGGTCCGGAGCGCCGTGATGCATCTGTTCGATGGCGGCGCAAGGGCGCTCGACGAGCAGCACCGCCTCCACGACTTCTCGAGCTGGTTCGCGTTGCCTCTGCCGGAAGGGAGCGAGGGACTGCGAACGGTCCATCTGCGCATCCGCGTGCCGCGGGTGATCCTGTTCCCCCACGTCACCCATCGGCCGCGGCTCCATGTGCGATTCAGCCGGGGAAGCGTCTTCGCGCGCGACGGGCACCGCTGCCAGTATTGCGGTGCCAGTCCGTCACGCACGGGTCTCAACCTCGATCACGTGCTGCCGCGCTCGCGCGGCGGACAGACCAGCTGGGAAAACGTCGTCGCCAGCTGCATCGCATGCAACCTTCGGAAGGGGCCGCGGACGCCGGCGGAGGCCGGAATGAGGCTGCTGCAGGCGCCGACACGCCCCTCGTGGCCACCGGTGCTCCGCACTCCGCTGCGCATTCGCGACGAGTGGCGGCCGTTTCTCGTCTGAGGAATCGACGCGGTGCTACCGGTCGGCGACGGCGCCCAGGCTTCTCGGCTCTTCGAATTTGAGGTTGCTCGTCGCGATCATCCGCTTCTGCGTCTTCCCATCGTCGGAATCGCTGTAGACCACGGTCAGCAGGGCCGGCCTCGCCGGAAGCTTGATCGTGAGCCTCACCCTCGTCGGCGAGAGCGGCTGTCGCTCGACCAGAAGCGACTTTTTCGGTTTGCCGGCGCCTGAAAAGACAGCGCCGTCCGTCACGCGCACGCCCCACTGCACGATCCGGGGCAGAGCTCCGCCAAGGTCCTCCTCCGGGATCGCGGCCCCGGCTTTGACGGCGCAGACGACCATCGCCGGCAGGTCCTCCTCGCTCATCCAGATCTCGACGTGATCGTCGAAGACCCAACTCTTCCCCCCCTGGGTAAACGACGCCTCTTCGACCTCGACAACGAGCGTTCTGTCGTCGCGCATCGAGACCGTCATCTCAGCGTCGGACGGCGTTCCTCCCGAACCATGGACCACGAAGCCGCCGCGCGAAGGTCCCGTGGTGGCTGCGCTATCGACGACAAGCCGCTGGGGCATGCTCGGGATCACGTCGGACTCCCACTCGGGCTGCTTGATTTCGTCGCTGTCCCCGCAGAGCGGCAGCGTGATCTGCTTGCGGGTCACTCCGCGCAGAAAGTCCGTCGTCGTGGTCTGGCTCGCGGTGGTGATGCGCGAGTAGTAGGTCGCGCGCTCGCTCGTGCGCTCGAGCTTCGGAAGCAATCGCCACGTGGTCGTGCGAGACCCGCGCCAGTTCGAGCCCGCGTCACGATGGACCGTCAACGTCGCCTGCTCGATATCGACCTCTTCGCTGCCGCCGCCCACCCCGTAGAAGCAGCCGTCTTCGCGGAGGGTCATCACCTTTTCGACGAGGCTCTTCGGGCCGGTCCTTCCTCCGGAGGCGAGGTGCAGGAGCGCATAGGCCTCGGGGATGCAGGGCTCGGCGGGTTCGAATCCGTCGTCGCTCTTCACCTCCGGCAGCGCAATGGCGACCAGGAAGACGTCGCGTTTCTCAGGGTCTTTCCCGACGAATCGGGGCGCGCGAGCGAACTCGCACGTCCCCCTGCAAAGCAAGGCTTTCACGACAGCCGGGTCGGGGGCAGGCGGACTCGCGACCGGCGCACGGGCGGGAGAGGCGACGGCAGCGCCTCCGGAGGCCAAGAGGAGGCAGACGGCAACGGCGAGTCGCTTGGAAAACATACTTGCAGTTTAGCCGAGTCGCCCCGCAGCGCGATGTCTGCCGCGGGTTCAAATCCGCACCCTCGGACGCGACAGCCGAACCATCGTGCCCGCGATGGTGCAGCCGCCATCCTTCAAGACCTTCGCTATTCGACCGACGCAGATGCCTCTGGAAAACCAGCGCTGCGCTGCGGCTTCGTTCCTCGCGACGCGAGGTTCATGAGGGAGAGCGGTCCTTCCCTGACGAGGGCCATCGTCCTGCGCGAGACGGGAGGAATGCCGGTCAGACAGCCTCGCCGTGCATCAACTGATGCCTGACGCCGCGAGTCTCGGATTGAGACAGCAAGTCTCATTTTGAGACTCGCCGGTCGCTTGAGACGAATCGACGGGTGGCCGGGGTCACCGGAGTCGTCCGGACCAGCCTGGGGCGGGGCGAGCGAACTAGAAGCCGCTCAGGACCTTCCACTCCTTGCCGTCCCGCTCGAGGATCATCCGGCGGTCGTCGCTCTCGCGCTTCCACTCGGCGGAGGGGGCGTCGACGATGTGGGCCGTCGAGAAGAAGTAGTCGGCAACGGCGCGGTCCCGGGTCACCTCGATGCGACGGACGTTGATGTCGAGCCGCACGTCCTTGACCTTGGCGAACTCCTTCTCGAGATCGGCCTCGAGGGTCGCGCGGCTGATGGAATCGCGCGAGTCGAGGTACTTCGGGCTGGCGAGCTCGATGATCGCCTTCGCGTCCTTCGCCTCGAAGGCGTTCTTGTAGCGGCGCAGCACCTCGAGGACCGCCTTGTTGTCCTCGGTGTCCTCGATGGTCGTGCCTGCGATGAGCGACGGGGCGCAGGCGGTGACGACGAGCAGGGTCAGGGCGAACATGAGGCGGCGCAGCAGCGGGGGCGTCCTCCGCGAGGGGGCGGGCACGGGAGCTTGAAAACGCAAAAGGGCGCCCACGTTATGTCGAAAACCGCCGGTGCCGCCACAGAATTTCCGCAAGGCGGAGGCGAGTGTCCTTGATGCTGCCGCTGTCCGGGGGATAGTGTTCCGCCCTCCTTGTACGCTGCCGCGGAGTGGTCCTTTGAGCGAGTTCGTCACCGTCAAGATGCGCTGCCCCGCGTGCGACACCGAGTTCGCTGCCGACGAGGTGCACGGCGCCGTTCCCGTGGCAAGCGACAGCGACTTCCGGCCCGTCTACGAAGGGCCCGACCCGATTCTCACCCACATGCACACCTGCCCCGGTTGCCGGTACAGCGCCTACCGCGAGGGGTTCGAGGTGGAGCCTTCCGACGAGGACGAGCTGATCGAGCCCGTCGAGGAGGACGAGCGGTCCCTGCCTCGCCCGTTCGTCTCCGTCCCGCTGGACGACGACGCCGACTACATCCGCCGATACGCCCGCTCCGGTGAACTCGCGAGCGGTCTCGTCGTCGCCGGCGAAGAGCCGTTCGGCGCCACGCGCTATCTGCTGGCCGCGAGGGTGCACGAGTTCATCGTCGACGACGCGGACCCGCTCGCGACGGCGCACTACTACCTTCGGGCGGCCTGGTCCGCCCGGTCCGAGCGGCTTCACGACGTCGAGAGGGATGCGCTGAGAGAGGTGCTGCTGCGCCTCTGCAACCTGCTGGAGAGTGAGGACGAGGCGCTGGCAGAGCTCGATCGACTGCGCCTTTCCTACCTCGCGGCCGAGACCGCCCGCCGCTCCGGCGACTTCGGGCGTGCCCTCGAGTACTTCGCCAAGGTCGAGGCGGCCGCGGACATGGACGAGGACGAAGGCCTGCTGCTCGCCACCCTTTCCCGTCGGCAGCGGCAGCTCGCTGCCGTGCAGAGCGACGTCAACGCACAGGTGCCCAGAGAGGTGGTGTCGCGCCGCCGCGCCGCCGCGCTCTCCGAGGGGGACGCTGCGGACGAGACGGAGTTCGACGACGATCCCGACCTGATCGTCGAAGACGATGATGGCGACGGCGGAAACACGCTGAATTAAAGCCACGTCGATGCGGAACCGGTCTCAATTGCGGGCGTTCGAGGCGAAGGTCGCCCGGGAGCTCGAGGCGCTTGCCCCGCCCTCCAGCCTGCTGCTCGCCGTCTCGGGCGGTGCCGACTCTATGGCGCTGCTCGAAGCGGCTGCCCACGTCCGGCATCGCAGAAAATTGGCCGGGATCCGGTTCGTCGTCGGTCATGTCGACCACGGCCTCAGGGACGACTCTGCTCACGACGCCACCCTGGTGCGAGGCAGGTCCCAAGCCTTGGGTCTCGCGCACGAGGAGCGACGTCTCTGCCTCAGGCCTGGCGGCAATCTCGAGGAGCGGGCGCGCGAGGCCCGGTACTCGGCCCTTGGGGAGATGGCCTCGGCGGCGGGATGCGACGCGGTCGTGACGGCCCACACGGCGACCGACCAGGCCGAGACGCTGCTGTGGCGCCTCGCGCGTGGTACCGGACCGGACGGGCTCGCGGGCATGCGACCCGCGCGCCTGCTGGTGCCCCGGCTTCTGCTCCTGCGTCCGCTGCTCAAGGTCACCCGCGACGAGACGCGCGCCTACTGCGCGGACTCGTCGGTGCCGTTCCACGACGACCCCACGAACGTTGACGAGCGGCCACGCGCCCGCCTGAGGGCCGAGGTCCTGCCGGTGCTCGAGCGGCTCGCACCGGGCGCCGCCCTTCGCATCGCGGAGGCGGCCCAGCGGCTTGCGGACGACGCCGACCTGCTGGGCAGCCTTCTGCCGCCGCATGAGCCCAGCCCCTCCCGAGACACCCTCAGAGCGCTCGCCCGCCCTCTTCGCCGTCGCTGGCTCGTCGATTGGTTCGAAAAAACGGCCGTCAGCCGCCGCACCTTGGGGGCGCGGCACATCGAGTCACTCGACAGGCTTGTTCAAACGGGCCGGGGGGAGGTCGAGCTGCCGTCGCGGAAGGACCTCCGTTGCGTTGCACGCATCGCCGAAGGACGTCTGCTGCTCGAGTTCCGCCCCTAGCAACCTGCTGGCCTCTGTCGGAAGGGGGATTTCGCCGTGAAACGGCATCTTTTGGGGGCGGCCGACATCGGACCTCCGTGGATGTTCGTTCCGAAGATCCGAGTTCTCTGCCAGAATGCGGGTGGCCGTCGGGAACGGGTCTGACCCGTACTTTGTTGTGCCCGCCGACGACCCGACCGAACGCGTCTTTCTCGACGCAAGCGAAGGACGGCTTCCGTGAAACAGCCCCAAAAGACCATCGTCCTCTGGCTCGTGATCACTGCGGTTTTCTTCCTCTTTTACCAGTTCGTCCAGCGCCCCGAGACGGTGACGCAGCTTTCCGTCTCGCAGGTGATGGCCGAGGTGGAAGCCGGCAAGGTGAAGCGACTCACCATCAAGAGCGGCGACGTCTGGGACGGACAGTTCACGAACGACACGGCGTTTCAGGCCAACGGCCTGCCGCCGTCGCTCGACCTCGTCAAGGAGCTTCAGGCAAAGCACGTCGAGGTGAAGGTCGAGAACAAGGAGGGTGGTTCGGTCTGGATGCAGCTGCTTATCCAGATGCTCCCCGTCGGGCTCATCGTCCTCCTGTTCATCTTCCTGATGCGCCAGCTGCAGGCCGGCGGCGGAAAGGCGATGAGCTTCGGCAAATCGAAGGCGCGCCTGCTCAGCGAGAGCACCAACAAGGTGACCTTCGCGGACGTCTCCGGCATCGATGAGGCCAAGGACGAACTCGAGGAGATCATCTCGTTCCTGAAGGACCCGAAGAAGTTCACGAAGCTTGGCGGGCGCATTCCGAAGGGCGTGCTGCTCATGGGGTCTCCAGGCACCGGCAAGACGCTCATTGCGAAGGCCGTGGCGGGGGAAGCCGGCGTTCCGTTCTTCAGCATTTCGGGCTCGGACTTCGTCGAGATGTTCGTCGGCGTTGGCGCCAGCCGTGTGCGCGACCTGTTCGAGCAGGGCAAGAAGAACGCGCCGTGCATCATCTTCATCGACGAAATCGACGCCGTGGGGCGTCACCGTGGCGCAGGCCTCGGCGGCGGTCATGACGAGCGCGAGCAGACGCTGAACCAGCTGCTGGTCGAGATGGACGGCTTCGAGTCGTCGGAAGGCGTCATCATCATCGCGGCGACGAACCGGCCCGACGTCCTGGACCCCGCGCTGATGCGCCCGGGGCGGTTCGACCGACGCATCGTGGTGCCGCGGCCCGACGTGCGTGGCCGCGAGGGCATTCTGAAGGTCCACACCAAGAAGACGCCGCTGGCCGGTGAAGTCGACCTGTCGACGATTGCCAGGGGGACGCCGGGCTTTTCGGGCGCCGACCTCGAGAACCTGGTGAACGAGGCCGCCCTGAATGCCGCGCGCTGCAACCGCGAGCGGGTCGAGATGAGCGACTTCGAGTTCGCCAAGGACAAGGTCATGATGGGCGCCGAGCGGCGCAGCCTCATGATGAGCGAGAAGGAGAAGCGGACGACAGCCGTGCACGAGGCGGGTCACACCATCGTCGCGACGGTGCTGCCGGGCTGCGACCCCATTCACAAGGTCACCATCATTCCTCGCGGCCGCGCGCTGGGTGTGACGCAGACGCTGCCGACGGAAGACAAGCTGAGCCACTACAAGACACAGCTGCTGGACCTGCTCGCCATGATGATGGGTGGCCGCATCGCGGAGGAGCTCGCCTTTGGCGACTACTCGTCGGGTGCTGCCAACGACATCGAACGGGCGACGCAGCTGGCCCGCGCGATGGTCTGCGAGTGGGGAATGAGCGAGAAGCTGGGGCCGCTTGCCTTCGGGCAGGGCGACGGCGAGGTGTTTCTGGGACGCCAGCTGAGTGGCTCGACCAAGGACTACTCGGAGGCCACGGCTCAGGAGATCGACGGCGAAGTCCGGCGAATCGTGATGGAACAGTACGCCAAGGCGAAGCAGATCCTGACGGATCGGCGCGAGCAGCTGGATCGCCTCACGGACGCCCTCATCGAGTACGAGACGCTGGACGCGGAAGAGGTGGCGGTCGTGATGGCCGGCGGGACTCTGGTCAAGGAGAAGCCCGCCCCTCGGCCTGCGCTTCAGCCCCGGCCTGAGCCAAAGCGTCGAGAGGACAAGAAGAACCTGCTGGATGCACTGGAGGGCCTGGGAACGCCTCCGACGCCCAGCAAGGCTTAGCGCCGTCGCCCGCAACGTGGAACACGCTGCCGGGGTCCGGTCGTCAGGCCGGGCCCCGCGCCGTTGAAGAGGTCCTGACGATGTCCTGGCGCTGGCTGTCCATCGAGAACGAGGCGGAAGTCGATCAATTGGCGATGCTGGCTGGCATCGCACCCGAGGCCTCTCTCTACCCGCCCTTCTGCGCGTTCGTGACCGGTGCGTCGGCGAGCGTCGTGGCAGGGGAGCGGGGCGGGGTCCGCGTGCTGGTGGGTACGGAGGGAACAGTCTTCATGGGGGCTCCGGGGGCGTTGCTGCGCTTCGGTCAGGAGACCGGCCGTATTCCCCTCGTGTCGGCTGCGACGGCATGGATCGAGGGGCCGCTTCCCATGACGATCGGGTCACGTCGGTTCGACTGGACCGACCCCGTGGTCATGGGGGTCGTGAACGTCACGCCCGACTCGTTCAGCGACGGCGGTCGGCTTTCCAGCGTCGAAGCGGCGGTCACCCACGCGCTGAAGCTCGAGCGCGACGGGGCCGGAATTCTGGACATCGGCGGTGAGTCGACCCGCCCTCGGGGCGCCGCCTACGGTGACGGCGCAGCGACGGTCGACGAGGCGGAGGAGCTGCGGCGCGTGGTGCCCGTGGTCCGTGCGCTTCGGAATGAGACCGACTGTCCCATCTCGATCGATACGAGGAAGGCCCGAGTGGCAGAGGCTGCGCTCGACGCCGGGGCCTCGATGATCAACGACGTGACGGGGCTGCTGCACGACCCGGAGCTGGCCTCCGTTGCAGCCCGCTGGGAGATCCCGCTCTGTCTGATGCACACGCCTTCCGACATCGAGTCGCTGTCGCACGAGCTCGACTCCGACGATGTCGTGGGAGAGGTGATGACAGGGCTTCGGCGGGCCATCGCCGTGGCACTCGAGGCCGGTGTGGCTTCCGAGCGGCTCATCGTCGATCCGGGCATCGGGTTTGGGAAGAGTGCGGCGCAGAACCAGTACCTGCTGTGGCACCTCGACGCGGTGCGCGCGCTGGGGCGGCCGCTGCTCGTCGGCGCGAGCCGGAAGCGTTTCGTCGCGTTGGCCGCATCGCGCGGAGAGGCCCTCGCGGGCCCATCGGAACGGCTCGGCGCAAGCGTCGGCGCTGCCGTCACGGCGGTGCTCCGGGGCGCGCAAATCGTCCGTGTCCACGACGTCCGCGAGACGGTCCAAGCGGTTCGCGTGGCGGCAACGCTGCGCGGCTCAGTCGACGCGGGCGCGCGGCTGCGCTGAGGCCGCGGCGGGTGCGAACCGAGCCGACGCCCCAGAGAGGGCTCCGGCGGCGGCGTGCTGCAGCGCGACCCAGAAGGCGAGCGCACCGAGGCCGGCGATGGCGACGGGGCCCAGCGATGCGCCGAGGCCGTCCGACAGCCAGAAGAGCAACAGGCCCAGCGGAAGCACAAGCCACGCGCCCACCGACGCCGCCCATCCAAGGCCCGAACGAAGCGGTCCGGCGGCGCGCGACAGGGCCAGAAGCCACACGACGTACCCCAGCGACTCTGCCGCGAACCCAGACGCGCCGAGGAAGGGCACGCGAGGGGCATGCTTCTCCAGCAGCGCCATCCAGACCATCGCCGCGTTCGCGCTGTGCAGCACGGCGGCAAGTACCGTGAGCGATGCAGCGGCTGTCGCCAGCCCTCGCGGCCGGAGCGACCGGACCGCGAGGCCTTGGGAAATCGACAGCGGTACCAACGTGACGGCGGCAACTACCGGGAGCACCGCCGACGCGATGAAGGTGAGCCCCCTGGCACCGGTCTCGAGGCCCAGCATCATCGCCATGAAGACGAGCGTTCCGCGGAGCGCGAAGAATCGGCCGGTCCAGAGCAGACCGGCAATGTCAGCACCACTCGTGGGAACGTGCCGCGCCAGACGGAAAGTCTGAACGATGAAGACCAGGTTCGCCGCGAGATTGATCGCCGCGCCGGCAACGGCCCACGGTCGCGCTGCTCCGGCCCCCATCAGGTTGGCCGTGATGACCGCGGTCGACGCGGTGAGCGCGATGACGGTCGGCCGCGAGAATGTTTCACCGAGCGTCCCGCTGGGCTCGTCCCGTTCGGCGATTCGTCGGTGAATGAGCGCGACGAGCGAGGTCCATCCGAGCAGGCGAAGCCCCATCAGCAGCAGCGCAAGAAGTTGCTGGGTCGAGGTTGTGCCACCGGCGACGGCGCGCGTCAGGATCTGCGGTGAAAGCTGCTGCACGACGACGGCGCCACCGAGCAGGACGAAGGCGAACGCCGCGAGGGAGGCAGAGGCGATTGTTCCGAACCGCGACGAACCGTGGGCAAGACAGAGCGCAGCGAGCGCGATGCCGAGAGCGATCGGCGTGAAGAGGTTCGCGAGTGCCGTGGCGGCGAGCGTCCGGGTCAGGTCGGACATACCTGCAGCGGCGCCGACGGTAACCATCACTTGGAGCGCGAGTGACAGCAGCGTCTCAATCGACCAAAGCGTGGCCAGCGAGGTGAGCGCGGGACGCAGCAGAGGGTGGGGCGGCGAGTTCATGGCGGCTCCAAGTAGAGGAGCATGTTCCCATGAATTTGAGCCCGATCCGTGCTCGAATGAGGCCTCTTTCTCAGGAGTCGACGTTGTCTGAGCCGAAGTGGCTGCAGGTGGCCCGAAAGGGCGGCGTGCCGGGGCGCTCGTCGTGGTTGTCGCGACGCCTCGGCCGCGCTGGCGTCGTGCCGCAGGGCCGTGTCGACGCGGCGGTCTTCGCAGGGCGGATAACGGTCAACGGCGCCGCGGTGCGTGACCCGTTGCATCCCGTGGCCGACGACGACCGGATCTG
>JACCDP010737177.1_pt1 | contig 16326 bp, 18 predicted proteins | sample 7445841 | NCBI WGS metagenome assembly JACCDP01 (sample SAMN15323441, study PRJNA562643) | freshwater metagenome | isolation source: river surface water | place: USA:Blue River Watershed | collected 2017-08-17 | reverse complement strand
CCCGGTCCGTTCCCGATCTCGCAGTCAACCACCATCGGTAGTAGTGGCACCACGCTTACCATCAACAAGCCTACTGGCACCCGCGAGGGTGATCTGATGGTTGCCATGATGGCGGCAAACACTGGCAAAGCCGACACATGGACGGGGGATACTGGCTGGACTGAGGTCGCGGACTTGGCCAATGGCCCCGCCTTGAGGGTCGCTTATAAAGTAGCCGGGGCAAGTGAGGGAGCCTCCTATACCTTCACGATTAGCACCAGTCGCACCGTGTCCGGCTCGATTGCGACCTACCGAAACGCGGCGTGGGACGCTATTGGCACGTACACAACTAGTGGTGCCCCGTTTGCCGTAAGCGCCGTCACCGCCAGCGTTGACTACGCCCGCATCTTGGCGGCTGTTGCGCGTGACTCAGCAGGTACGGGTTTAATTACTGGCCCAGCGTCGATGCAGCAGGTTGCGATCGACAACGACGGTAACTCCCCCGCCCTTCTGTTTGAGCAAGATATTGCCTTGTCGGTTGCGGGAAGCTCTGGCACTCGCACCTTCGACCTTAACGCCTCAACCGCCGCAGGCATCCTTGCCGCCATCAAGCCCACGTCGTACACCAAGTACGCGCAGTACATCACCAGCACAAGCGCCGCCGCCGCCGGCTCGACACTTACCCTGAACACCCCCGCCTGCGTCCCCGGCAACCTGTTGGTGATGGTCGTTACCTACAGTTATCACCTCTCCAGCACCCCGACTTATACGACGCCTGCCGGCTGGACGCTGTTGTCCGGTAATACAAACGGCGGCGTCAACTTCCAACCCGGCATGTATGTGTTCTACCGAGTTGCTGACGGCACTGAAGCGGCGTCATACGCGGCTGTCGCCAGTATTGGTGTTGCTTCGGCAGGTTCCATCGTTGTCCTCGCCGGGGTTGACGTCTCCACGTTGACGGCGGGCACAACCAGCACCGGGGCTGACACCACCAGCATCACGGCAACCTCTGTCAACGCAACCACCAACGGCATACTGCTGTATCTGGGAGCCCAAGCGAACAGCAACGTCGGAGTGCCGACGTTCACGCCGCCAAGCGGAATGACTGAGGCGGTCGAGGTGTCCCTTGATGGCACCAGCAACGACATCACCTTGGAGATCGCCTATCAAGAGGGACTGTCAGCGGGCGCGACCGGCAACAAGACCGCGACATCAAGCACCAGCGCCGGAACTGACAACTACCGCGCCCTGCTCGTCACGGTGGGGGCGTTGTGATGATCGAGGCAATCAACGCTCAGTCCCTTGCATGTGGCTCGTGCCACATGTGCTGCAAGCTGCCGTCGCTTGAAGAGCTCAACAAGCCTGCCGATCAGTGGTGCGTGAACTGCGAGGTCGGTGTGGGGTGCAAGCAGTACAACGCCCGCCCGCAAGCGTGCCAAGCATTCGAGTGCCTCTGGCTGCACAGCCAGAAGCCGCACATTGACCCGAAGCTGCGGTTTCCCGCCGACATGCGCCCGGACAAGTGCCATGTGATGTTGAACAAGAAGGCCGACGGCAAGCTGTTCGCTCACGTCTCGGCGGAGCGCCCTGACGCATGGACAAAGGGCAAGATCGGCAACTGGCTGCGCCGGGAGAACCAAGCTCGTCCGGTCACCATCATCTGCAACGGCAAGCAATTCGCAATGGCGTAAGGAAGAACCATGTACGCAAAAGTCAACGGCCAACAACTCGTTCAGTACCCGTACAACCTGAATCTGCTGAAGGCGGAATACCCGGACACCAGCTTTCCGGCCAGCATGACGGATGATCAGTTGACTGAGTTCGACATCGTCCGCGTCGTGGTTACCAGTCAGCCTTCTCACGATCCGCTGACTCAGTCTGTCGATCAGGCGCAGCCTGCGTTTGTGGCCGAGCGGGACCGCTGGGAGCAGCAGTGGACGGTGCGCGCCGCCACGGCAGAGGAGATCGCCTCCCGCAAGCAAGCCCTACAAAACGACGTTGTGCGTCAAACCCAGCAGCGCCTCGACGACTTTGCCCGCACCCGCAACTACGACGGCATCCTGTCAGCCTGCACCTATGCCACCAGCACGGTGCCCAAGTTCCAAGCCGAAGGCCAGTATTGCGTCGAGGCCCGGGACGACACGTGGGCGACCCTATACACCTTGCTGGCCGAGGTTGAGGCCGGTACCCGACCGATTCCGTCGGGTTTTTCCGACATTGAGCCGGAACTGCCTGTACTTGCGTGGCCTGTTTGAGCATAATGTTAGCAAGTAGACGGAAAGTGTTGCAGTGGGTACCTCTCGTGTTATCAAGATCGGAGACGCTCTCAGCCAGTTGTTGAACGTGGCGTTCTGGCCGCGACATCACGAAACCACCGCAAACGAGTCTCTGTCGGGGCGGGCGTACCGCCAAAAGTGGGTCAAGACCCAGAAGTTCTTGGACTGGGTGTTCAGCCCGTGGGAACAAGAGCATTGCCGCCTCTCTCATGAGGCAGACGTGCGCCGTGCGGCGCAGTTCCTAAACGCAGAGAAAGCTAGGAAATGAGCCCGCAAGAGCATGCCGTGAGCACAGTAGACACCACTATGGCTGCCGTGGGCAGCAAGGCAACTTACGCAGGCGCGACCACGACGGTCGGGGCGTGGTTCCTCTCCTCCGAGTTTGGCGTCCTGATGGGCGTTCTGATCGGTATCGTCGGCGTATCCATCCAGTGGTACTACAAGCACAAGCTGACGATGGCCGAGATTCGCTACAAACAAGAACAGAACGAACGCGAAAAAGAGGCTCACGAGCGCCTGATGGGCCGCCGTCGGTGACATGGGCCTCAACCGGGTCAACATCGCCGCGCTCGCCCTGAGCGCATCGGCTTTGGTGGGCATCGTGACCCACGAGGGCTGGAGTGACGTGGCGTATACCCCGGTGCCCGGGGACGTGCCGACCATCGGGTTTGGCACCACCGAGGGGGTGAAGATGGGCGACTCCATCACCCCGATTAAAGCCCTTGCCCGCGCTCTGCAAGACGTGCAGAAGTTCGAGGGAGCCCTCAAGCAGTGCGTCGAGGTGCCCTTACATCAGCACGAGTACAACTCGTATGTTTCATTGAGTTACAACATCGGCAGCAGCGCCTTCTGCGGCAGCACGCTGGTGCGCAAGCTCAATGCGGGTGACTACGACGGGGCGTGCAAAGAAATCTTGCGCTGGAACAAGTTCAAGGGGCGCGAGCTGCGCGGCCTCACGATCCGCCGAGAAGCGGAATACCGAACCTGCATAGGACAGTGACCATGTGGTACCTGCTGAACCCCAAAGTCTGGATTGCAGCCGTGCTTGTGGTGGTTCTGGCAGGTACGCACTTCTCGGCCTATCGGTCAGGGCGCAGCCACGTATTGGCCGCGTGGAACAAGGAAAAGGCCGAGCTTACGGCCAAGGCGTTCGACGCCGAACGCGCAGCGCGCACCAAGGAACAGGCGCTGGTGGTTCAGCGCCAACAAGCGGAGAAACGCTATGTTGAAGAAAAGCGCAAAGCGGCTACTGCCGCCCTTGCTAGTCAGTCTGCTCTTGACAGCCTGCGCCACGCCCTCGACGAGCGTGATCGCGCCATTGCCGCCGCAGATTCCGCCACCTCCGCCCGAGCTAATGGAGGAGCCCGACTTGAGCGTGACTTACTCGGAAGTTGTGCAACGGCTCTTACAGAGCTGGGTGCAGAAGCTGACCGACTGGAAGCGAGGATCGTAGGACTCCAGTCGTACGTCAAGCAGGTATGCCTCAAGCAGCAAACCCCGTAGAGCCAGAGCACGCCGAGCGGTTCGAGCAGTTCTTGCTTCAGTGGCAGGAGAAGCTAAACCTTAAAGATTGGCGGATCAACCTGTCGCCCGTTCGTCACAAGGGCGTGATGGCCGTCGTCTACAAAATGGACTTCGAGCAGCGCCAAGCCACCATCCGGCTTGGGTTCGACTTCGGCAGTGATGCCGTCGATGACGTCTCGCTAGAGGCGACCGCGCTGCACGAGCTACTGCACATCATGTTGTGTGAATTGATGGAGCTGGCCAAAGAAGCCAGCACGCAGGGCGATCCTTTGCGCAGCGCGGAGCATCGCGTCATTAACACTCTGGAGCGCCTGTTGGTGTTGGAGAAGATAAGTCATGGTGAAACCCGTCCTCAACGAAAGTGAGTTCATAAGCCTGTGGCAGCAGCTCGGCTCGCCTCGGGAGATCGCTAAGTTGCTCAACATAACCGAACGGGCCGTGTACGACCGCCGCGCCCGACTGGAGCAGCGCGGAGTCGTCTTGGCGACAACGAGCGAGAAGGGGACCAAGTACGCGCTAGAGACGGCCCAGATGGTGGTCAATTCGCGCCGCGACGTCATCCGCTTCAACATCAGCGACGGAGTCATCCTCGTGGGCAGTGACGCGCACTACAGCCCCGGCCACGTGCCGGTGGCGCACAAGGCGCTGTGCAATTTGCTAGTCGATCTCAAGTCGGAGGTCAGGGCGGTCATACTTAACGGCGACATTCTTGACGGCGGCATGGCATCGAGACATCCCCGGATTCGCTGGAAAAAAGCCCCGACCATCCATCAAGAACTGGAGGCGGTCAAGGAGCGACTCGGCGACATCGAGAAGATTCGCCCGGGCGGCTGCAAACTCATGCGCACCTATGGCAACCACTGCGCCCGCTTTGAGACCCGGCTGTCCAACCAAGTGCCCGAGTTCGAGGGCATCCAAGGGTTCCTGCTGCGCGACCACTTGCCGCACTGGGAGGACAGCGAGCGCATCGACATCAACGACGATTGCGTGGTGATCCACGATTGGCATGCCGGGGTGCACAGCGGCTGGAACGATGTCCTCAAGGGCGGCTGCCACACGGTGACCGGCCACACTCACGAACTGTCGGCCAAGGCGCACAAGGGGTTCAAGAACACCCACTACGGCATCAAGACCGGAATGCTGGCTGACGAGTGGCAAGACGAGTTCTCCTACCGCCAGAGCAAGCCGGGGTTCAACTGGGCGTCGGGTTTCGCGGTCCTCACGTGGAAGAACGGGATGCTGCTGCACCCTGAGTTTTGTGCGGTGCGGGACGACGGCAACGCCTACTTCCGGGGCAAGCTGTACGCAACGCCATGAGCGGCTGGCTCATCATCGCCACGGGGCTGGCTTACGCTTGGGTAGCCGTCGAGCAGGCGTCCAAGGGCAACGTCAACATGACCATCGTCTACGCCGGGTACGCCTTCAGCAATATCGGCCTGTACCTCATGGCAAAGTGACTAGCTAACAGACGCCGGAGTTACATATAATCTATAAACCTCCGCCCGGGATCATCCCCATGGAAAGACGCTCATGACGATTCTCTCCACCAAAGTGTTCGGCGGCGAGATTCCACGGATTCCTGCCGACAAGTTGCCCGCCAACAATGCGCAAGAAGCGGTCAACTGCAACTTCGCGTATGGAGAGCTGCGTCCGACCAAAGGCACCTTCTTGCTGCGCAACCTTGCCAACGCGGCCAAGGCACTGTTCAGCCTTGAAGGAGTGCGTTTCGCTTCGTGGACCAACCGCACCAAAGCGTGGCGCGGCCCGGTCATTGACGACCAGTTCAGCCGCTTCTACTACACGGCAGAAAACGGCGGCTTCCGCGTAGCACAGCACACCCTGCTTGGCACCAACGGCGGCGAACCGGCGACCAACTACGCCGTGGGCGTACCCTCGGTTGCAGCGGCTCCCACCTACGTGCTGGAGGACCGGACGACCCTGCCCGACTACCCGAATGCGTCGGTGCGCCTGTACAGCTATTACGAGCAGAACGGAGCGCGTTTCGAGGAAACGCAGATTTCCAACTTCACGACGGTAAAGGCTTTCCGCGAGTACACCTTCACCGCTGCCGCTCCAGTCAACACGACGCCGACGGGCAGCGCGGCGAACACGGTGACAATCACGTCGTTGTCGTGGCAGCAAAACACAGGGACGATAACGGACCCCGCGTACGTCACCAACACACAGAGCTACAACCCCGCCGTTACAGCGACGATTAGTAGCTCAGACACAGTTATAGTGGACGCCACAACCTACGTTAGCGTCACCTCGATCACGCCACAAGGACAAGCCCCAACCACCCCGGGTGCGATCCTCGAAGGGCGCAACACGCAGGTGGGCGCGTCTACCCCGGAAACGGCTCGACTGGGCGTGCGGCTCGAAGTGGTTGACACGGTTAAGAACGCCACGCTGTTTACGCTCTCGACGACCGATGGCGGCACCTCGACTCGCTCGGAAGTGGTTCCCGGCGGCGTGGATGCAACTCTGAGCAAGAACGGCACGACCGCAAACGCTTGGAGGCTTGTACTGAACTACGGCGTCTTGAGCACCCGGGCGTACGTGGTCACGATGGTCAACAACTGGAACGAGGAGTCCAAGCCATCGCCGCCGGTACTGGTCAGCCCGACGTACCTGCAAAGCGTAAAACTCACGTTCGCTCCGCCGTCGTTTACGGGCTACGTGCCTTGCACGCGCTTTCGCATGTACCGCTCGACCGGGACGGGCGACTACCTGTCGCTGACCACCACGCCGCAGTTCTTCAGCGGAACCTCGGTCACCTACACCGATGCGGCGTCTACCATCACTCAGACGGACGCCATCTTGGAGTCCACCGGCTGGGATTTGCCGCCCACCAACCTGCGCGGGTTGACGCTGCTGCCCAACGGGTTCTTCGCGGCGTTCAACGGCAACACGCTGTACTTCAGCGAGCCGTACCGCCCGTGGGCGTGGCCGTATGCGATGACGTTCCCGGTCAACCTCGTGGGCATGCGCTCCATCGAGAGTTCGCTGGTTGTCACGACGCTGACCTACCCGTTCATGGTCTCGGGCGTACACCCGGACGCGATGACGCAGGCTCAACTCAGCACGTCGCAAGCGGGCGTCTCAGACCACGGCATGTGCGTGGTGGGCAACACGGTCGCGTACATCTCGAACGACGGCATCGCCGTGATCGACGGCTACAACGTGGACCTGAGCCTGAGCCAGAAATTCTGGACCCGCGAAGTCTGGCGTCAGCAGTTCGGGACGGTGCTCTCCCAGTTGGAGCTGGCCTACCACGACGGCGCAGTGGTGTGTGGCGCTTCGACCGCAGGAAAGATGTGGGAGCTGCGCATCGACGCCGAGGGCGGCGGCAACCTGAGCAAACTGGACAGCACCACCCGAGCCGATGCGCTGTACGTCCTCCCGGCGTCTGACCAGCTCTACCTGATGCAAGGCACCGGCCTGTACCAGTACAAGGGCGGCAGCGACGTGACGTACACGTGGCACAGCAAAGAGTTCATCCTGCCCAAGCCGATCAACTTCGGAGCGGGGTACATCAACACAACGGGTCCGGTGACTCTGACGCTGTACGCCGACGGCGTGCAGTGGGGCTCGCCCATGACGTTTACGGCCCCGAGCTACTTCCGCGTCGCTTCGGGTAGCAAGAGCCTGCGTTGGTCGTACAAGCTATCGGGCACCGGGATCGTGAAGGAAATTTCTATCGCCGAGACCATGAGCGAGCTGCGCGATGTCTGAAGTCTCCAAGTACACCGGCAGCATTCCGCCGCTGCACACCATCAAGGACAACGACACTCGCCGGGTTCTGGAGGCCATTGTCAACGGCTGGCGCACTCGCAACGGCGAGACCAAGCCCGATTCGGACGAGCGATTCATCACCAAAGGCGAGCTGGAGAAGCTCGTGCAGGACGTCAACAACGGGTACTTTGCACCCGGCGGCGCGGGGTACGACCTTATCACCAATCCGCCCGATGGGGTCACGACCGGCGTGCAGAAGTACGTCAACGACCTGCTAAACCAAACCACGCTGGACATCCTCAACAACCGGCTGTGGACGGTTCTGGGCCAGCGCATTCCGATCATCGACATCCCCAACCTGTTTACGCGGGTGGGCACCACCGAGACAATAGTTCGGAACGAGATTGAGGAGCGTAAGACCGCTGATACAGCCATCGTCACTCAAGTCGATGCTATCGGGGCGCGAGTCGGCACGACGGAAGCGGGTATCTTGACTGAGCAGACCGTCCGTACCAACTCCGACAACGCACTGGCTTCGGCGATCAACACCATCTGGGGTGCGGTGGGCAGCGCCTCGGCGTTGGTGCAAGGGGGCAGTGAGGTGGTGGTTAACTCCAACGCGGGTTCCGCCGTCAACTGGAACCAAGTCCAGTCTGCGATCCGCGACCCACTTACTGGAGAGGTCATCAACACGGCAGCGGTGCGGCAAGAGTCCAAGACGTTTGCGGACAAGGTCACAAGCCGCCTGAGCGCGGAATACACCGTCAAGCTGGAGACCGGTGGATGGGTGTCCGGCTTCGGTCTGATTTCTGACACCAACCTGAACTCGGGCGCGACGTCCTCCGCGTTCATCATCCGCGCTGACAAGTTTGCCATTGGTTCGCCGAGCTTTGGCGGCGCGAGTACGGCAAAAGTCCCATTCAAGGTCTACACCACACCCACAGTGGCCCCCGATGGCAAGACGACGATCCCGGTCGGCGTGTACATGGACACCGCCTTCATCGGCGACGGCACTATCGGCACGGCAAAAATCGGTCAAGCGCAGATAGACACGCTACGACTGGCGGGCGAGTCCGTCACGATCACCCGCTCGCTAGGGGCGGGTTCTGACGCGGCACCCTACTACTGGACGCAAGAAGAAACCATCATTTCGTACCAAGACGTCACCGTCCCGAACTTGGGCACCTTCGTGGAAGGCGGGGTTACCAAGTACTACAAACAGAAGTTCGCGGTCACCGGGCTTCAGAACATCTACCCGGTTCCGGGGTATTCCTCGTCCCCCGCCGTGTCTTGGATTTTGCGCGTCTCGTGCATCAACAACAACGAGTTCTACAGTAACTGGAACGCAGGCCAAACCTACAACATAAACGACGTCGTTCAACACAACGTCAAGTACAAAATTAGCGCGAGTGGCACCGCCACGACGAGCTTCCGAAAGATATTTCGGTCCAAAGTCAACGGCAATACGTTCCCGCCCACCGACCCCGTGTACTGGACCGACACTACAGCCTTGGCCGAAGCCGGTGTCAGTGTCGGGGGCGGCGGCACATTTACGGGAACGATTGGCTATATCGAGCTGGAGCCGGGGTCGTATCGGTTCGCGTTCGGCGTGCTTTTTGACGTCATAACTGGGGGGTCTACCCGAAACGGGCTAAACACGTCTCTTAACGCCATTATTCAGTCGGCAAAGCGATGAAACTCGTCAACGCAATCAGAGTAGACCAAGACGGCTACGTCGAGGAATTTCGCCAGTTCGAGGAGCAAGCCCCCGAGAACTGGATTGACATCGGCGACCAGCCGCTGGTCTTCAACTCGTACCGAAAGAAGTACGTCGATGGCGTCGTCATCGACGCCGAGTCGATCATCAAGGTCACCTACCAGACCCGCCGTCAGAACGAGTACCCGGCCATTGGCGACCAGCTCGACGCGCTGTGGAAGGAACTCGGCCCGGGGGCCAAGACCCCGGAAGCCAAGGCTATGTACCAAGCGGTGCAAGAAGTCAAGAACAAGTACCCAAAAGAGCCTAACAACAAGTAGAATCTGTGGTATGACTCGTGGTCAGATGTTCGCAACTGTTTGCCGGGGCAACCGCAGCGCCGAGGAGTTCCTCGCGCTGATCTGTGACATTGCCCACACGTGGGACGACCTGATCGACAAAGACGTGTCGGTTGACGACCCCACAATCAATGACGTGTTCTACTCGGCGCTGGTCGTGCTGCCGCGCAACGAGTTCTACCGGGCCAACTTCGATCTGCTGCACCCGCTGGTCATCTCCGCCATCGACAACTGGAAAGTTGCGAACATCCTCGAAGCGACGGATGACGCGGGCGACAAACGGATTGCGTTCATCTCGCGCAGCAGCTACGTCAACGTGGCGTTGCAGGTTGCCCACCTGATTGGCGGGCCGGTCTGGGCGGCGGAGATTGGTCCTGAGTTGCGCAGGTTTGTCCACGGCGAAGGCTGGGACGCCTACCTAGCGAGTCTCGAAGCTGAAAAGGCTGCCCGGGCGCAGCGTTCTCAAGGAGATTGATATGTGTGGTGGCGGCGGCGGTCAACGCGGGCTTGAGCAAGAAGAAAAAGACCTACTGGCGATGCAGACCCGGGTTGCCGAGCAAGGCATTCAGGGACGCACAGAAGCCATGGGGGGCTTCCGAGGCTTCGTCGAGCGAGGCCAAGGCATGGGCTCCATCCTCAACCAGAATCTGGAAGCGGATCGGTTCGCCGAGGACGCAACAGCCAGTTTTGCCAATGCCCAGCGCATGCGCGACGCGCAGATGGCGTCGATGGGGGTGAACCCCGCCGACCCGCGCTACCAGCGGGGCCGAGACATCTCGGGCACTGGCATGGCTGCCCAGACGGCTGCCGGGATGAACCAAGCCCGCGCCGGAGCTCGTGCAGAAGGTCTGAAACTCGAAGGCGCTGGCTACTCCGGCCTCGCCGGGTTCGACCCCTCTCAGTCTCTCAGCAGCATGGGCCAGACCATTGCCAGCGCCAACAACCGCGCAGCGCAGGCCGATGCGGCTCGGGGTCAGGCTTACGGCCAACTGGGCCAAGCCGCGATGTACGGTCTGTCTAACGCCAACAAGCTCGAAGAAGGCTGGAACACAGTCAAGGGCTGGTTCGCTGCCGACGGCGGCATGGTCCCCTCGTACGCCGAAGGCGGGGAAGTCCGTGGCATCCAGCGTTTCGCGCAGGGTGGCAACGTGTACGACCAAGCCATGGCGGAGGTGAACAGAGCCGGTCAAGGTGTCTCGGCTCGTCAAACCGCTCCCAACCCGCAGCCGCAAGTGAGCCCGACAACGGCAACCAAGCTCGCCAAGACGATGGTGGACAAGGCCGCTGGCAGTGCTCTGGGCTACGGTGCCGCCACCCCCGGCGTGTCGATGGGTAGCCAGCAGGCGGCTATGCTCGCCGACCAGACGGGCGTTTTCGGAGCTCAGGGTCTCAAGCTGACCGCCGATGCTGCGGCCACTGCTACGGGTCTCGGCGAAGCCGGTGCGGCTACTGCCGCCGGTCTTGAGGCTGCCGGTGCTGCTGGTGCTGCGGGTGCGGGCGCTGCTGGTGCAGGTGCTGCGGGTACAGGTCTCGCCACGGGTGCTGCGGGTGCTTCTGCTGCTCTGGGCGCGGCTGCCACGGCGCTGCCGTTCCTCCTGCCGCTGGCGGCTCTCGCGGCCCTGAAAGATGGCGGTCCGGTCGGCATCGGTCGCAAAGCGATGGGCGGCAAAGCGGTGAACCCCAAAGGCGGCAAAGTCTCCGGCCCCGGCGGCCCGAAGGACGACATGGTGCCTGCCTACCTCTCGCCCGGTGAGTTCGTCCTGCCGGTGGGCGCAGTGAAGAAGTATGGACTGGATCGCTTGGAGAAGATGCGCCAAGAGGGTCTGGAATTTGAGAAACAACGCGGCATCGCGTAAGGAGAAAGCATGGTTACCGTCAAGGAACTGATCGCCAAGTACAACGCCGAGGAAGTCGGCGGGCGACTGATTGCCGTCGTTAACGGCAAGAAGGAATACATCGCCACCATGGAGAACGGCGGTTTCATCCTGACGCCCATCGGCCTGCGGCTGGAGCAGGAAAGCGAGAACGTGGTGAAGGAAGTCGAGATTCCGCAACCCGCCGCTCCCGCTGAGAAACCCAAGCGTCGCGCCAAGAAAGAAGCCGACGCGGACACCGACGACCTGTTCGCAGGCATCGACGATTGATCGCTCCCCCGCAAGGGGGTTTTGCTTTAGGGGTTCGAGATGAGCATTGTCAACTTCGGGAACTTCGCTGGCGGCCTGATGCGCGGCCACATGGCAGCCCAAGACGAGCGTCGCAAGGAAGAGGATCAGGAGTTCCAGAAGGAGCAGCGCAAGCAGTGGCGCGAGGAACAGGAACGTCAAAAGCGCGTCCGTGAAGGCATCGCTGGCGTCAAGCGGCCCGGAGCCGAGACCTCCCGCACGCAGTTCATGGCCCCCGGCATCGACGGCGACGAGGCTATCCCCGGCGCGTTTAACGTAACGCAGCAAACGGACGCCGACTACTACCGCCAGTTGGGCGACGTGTACGCCCGCGAAGGTATGGTGGAGCAGGCTGAAGGCATGCGCGACCGGCTGTTCAATCTGGGGCAGCGCCAGTACCAGACGGGGCAGCAGAACCGCACTCTGACCCAGCAGCAGGCAGCCGATGCCGCGTTGGCCCGCCGCGCGACGATGATCAAGGAACTTCAGACGGACATGCCGGGGTTCCTCACCCGGTACGCACCGATGTTCAACGCCGACCTGATCGGCGGAGACAAGTTCAAAGGTTCACAGGTGGCGTTTGCCTCGACCCCCAACGGTCAGACGGGCTACATCATCTCCCCCGATGGCAAAACCACGTCGCAGTTCCCGGTGACGCAGCAGTCTCTGATGGAGATCATCAACGGCCTGACCGACGCCGAGCTCAGTGCAGCTTCGCCCGAGCAGTATTCGGCTGCCGTTGCCCGTGGCATTCAGCGCGAGCAGGCGGCAACTGGACGAATCACGGCCAACGCGGCGCAACGCAATGCCGAGACCATGGATCGGTATCGCAGCGACATCGTCAGCCAGCCGAAGTTCATGCAAGACGGTTCGGGCCGCGTTCTCGCGATGTCGTCGGACGGCACCCGCGTACTGGGAACCTACGGCAACCCGCGACCCGACCCCGCGATGGCGGCGCTCAACCGCCCCAACGTCCGCACCGCTACGATCAACGTGCCGGACCCGACCACGGGCAAAGTCAGCAAGGTGCCGATCAACGTCGTCACTCAGCTTGGCGCGAACAACGTGCCGAAGGTCGCGGCCTACACCATGGACGGCAAGCCGATCACCGACAACAAACTGTTGAGCCAACTGGCGGCGGGTGACTCTGCACTGCCCGACAATCCCGTCAAGGCTCGCTACGAGGCGATTCGCCAGTCGGTGCTGGGGAACAAGAACCTCGACGCCATGGAGATCAACAAGCAGTTGGCGCAGATCGACCAGATGGAGAACTTCGACATCATTCGCATGCAGGTACCGAACCTCAAGCCCGAGGAGCGAGTGCCCGAGCTGCGCAAGATCGTTGGTATGTTCCCGCCCGAGAAGCTGCGCGAACTCGGTTTTACCGCCGTGGAGATTACCCAAGCCATGAAGCCTGCTGCGCTTGCGCAGCCCAAGGCCAACGCCGGTTTCGGCGGCTCGGCGACCAATTCGGCGGCTCCGGCCAACCCCACGACGAACATGCTGCGCGATCAGGTTCGCGGGCTCAATCGCCCGCCGCAACAGCCGGTTGACGTGCGTAGCCTCCAGCCGACCCCTGTTCCTTACGGTGTACGCCCCTTCTAAGGAAGCCCGATGCCGCTCGACCTGTCGCAACTGAGGGCAACCCCGTTTAGCGCGGGGGTAGACCAGAAGCCAAAACGCAACCCGATCAGTGCCGGTCTGTCTGCCGGTGTCGATTCGTTGCAGGGGCTCGGCTACAGCGCGCTGGCTGCGGGTGCGGACGCTCTCGGTTTCGGCGGGGCTACGGACTGGGCGCTTGAGCAGGCGGCGCAAAACGAACTGGAGGCGTACGGCAACGGTCGCCCCGATCTGGAGCGGGTCGAGGATCAAACCTTCGGCACTGCGCTGCCGTTCGCCGCGTACCAGATTTCCAAGCAACTGCCGCAGATCGGTGGAGCCTTGGCTCTGGGTGCGGTCGCTCCGCAAGCCGCGATCCCGGCGGGCCTGTCCCGCATGGGTGCCATACTGCCCCGAGCAGTGGGCGGTGGCGGAGCCACGGCAGGCGCTAACTTCGCCGCGCAGCGGGCCGCCCTTGAGGCGGGGAACACCTTCGCTCGCAACCTGACCGGCGGCTTGGCTCTGGGCTCTGGCATGGGCGCTGGCGCGCTCTATCAGGAGTCGGTCGATGCGGGCGACCCGTCGCCTTACGCTGCCCTTGCAGGCGCGCTGCCGTACGGCTTGATGGAAGGTATTCCGCAGGCGGTCTTGGGCGGCACATTCGCTCGCGGCGCGTTCGCAGGTGGGGCACCCACCCGCATGGCCAAGGCGGCAGGCGTCAACGCTCTGGGTGGCTCTGCCAGCGAACTGGGTCAGAACGAACTGGAGATGGCGTTCAACCCGACGCTCACTCCCGAAGAGATCGCTTCTCGCCGCCTGAACTCGGCGGTCGTCGGTGGTCTGGCTGAAGGTGCCATCGGCTCACTGGGCGGTCTTCGTCGCCCGCCGCAACCCACCAACCTGCTGCCGGGGGCCAACCCGGGGCAGACGGCTACGCCGCCCATCTCGCAGCCCGCGCTCGACCCGTACGCTCAGTTCGGCCAGCAGGGGGAGTTGTTTGGCGGCGAGCAGACGTTGACCGGCCAGCCCGCTGTGCAGCCCGAGGGTTACAGCGACTACCTGCGCGACGCGACGATTCTCCAGCAGATGGCCGAGCAGGCCGCTGCCGCCGGGGACACGAGCCAACTGGAGGCGATCAACGCCGCGATCCAGCAACTGTCGGCCCAAATGGTGGCGGCAGGGCCGAACAACATCGACCAGCGCAACCTGTTCGATACCGGCATCTACGAGATGGTGGGCGACCAGCCGTACGAGCTCACGGGCGACCAAGCCGCCGCAGGCGGTCTGCCTACGCTGGAAGGGGACATGGAGCCGGTGGCGCAGGACACCCGGCTGGCGGAAATCCGCTACGCGCTCACGCGAGCCAACGGCAAGGCCAACGCCCAACTGCTGCGCTTCATCCCTGAGTTCCGTGCTGCGCTGGCGCAGGGGCCGGATGCTGTTCGTGCAGTCATCGCCAAGTACGACACCCAGAAGTCCACGCTCAAGCCGGAAGTCTTCGAGGCTGCCGACCAACTGGCTCAGACGTACCAGCAGCAGGACATGAACGCCCTCGTGGCGGAAGGTCGAGCCCGCGCCCAGCCCGGGTTCCAAGCGCCTCCCATCATCCCGGGCAACGCCACCGAGCAGGCGATGCGCGAGCAAAACGCGCAGGCCGACGCGCAGGACACGCGAGCCATCGAGCAGATGTACGAGGACGAAGCCGCCCTCGGCGAGATGGAGTCGCAAATTCCTGAGCGCCAGCCGAAGGTCGGCCCGGACGGCCAGATGCGCCTGTTCAGCGCCACCGAGATGGGACCGCTGGTTCCGGCTGCGCCTGCTGCACCGCAGCAACAAACTCAGGAAGTGCCCAAGGGTCAGCGCAAGTTGTTCGACAGCCGGGGTCGCCCGGTCAACCAACCTAAGAAGGCTGCTGCCGCACCTGTCGTCGCCCCTGCACCTGTCGCTGCACCCGTCGCTGCTCCCGCACCCGCTGCGGTCGAAGCCCCGAAGCCCAAGAAGCCGCGCAAGGCCAAGGTCAAGGTGAAGGTGGGTGAGCAAGAAGCCGAGTTGGAAGTAGCTGACGCCGATCAGGCTGTTGCTTCTCTGAAAAAGGACATCGACAAGTACGAGGCGTTTGTCGCCTGCTTGCGGAAGAAGTAAACTACTAACATGGCAGCAAAAGCAGATAACGATGAGACGCTCAAGGCACTCGCGCTGCGTATGGGTGCGACCGTCCGGCTGTCTAGTGGCGAGACTTTTAACTCTTCAGGAGATCGTGGCCGACTGGTCAAGTCTGCTGAGGTCGTTCTCGATAAGCCCGCTGCCAGCGAAGAACTCCTGCGAGCCATCCTGCGCATGCTGGAGAACCAAAAGCCAGCCAGCGTCGTCATGCCGGAGCAGCCTCCCCCCACCGTGGTGGTCGAGCCGCCGCAGATAACCGTTCAACCCGCTCCAGTGCCAGTGGTGAAGCCCACAAGCTGGAAATTCACCTTCGAGCGCAACGAAAGCGGGACGATCCGCTCGATCACAGCAACCCCGACTCTCTAAGGAGAAACCATGGCCAACGCAATCTATCCCCTGTACAAGCAGGCGCTGCTCGACGCAGCCGCTAACACTGACCTGAACGACGGCACCGTGAAGGTGGCGCTGATCGACACGGGCACCTACAGCTACAACAGCGCGCACGAGTTCTTCTCCAGCGTCTCTGGCGTGGTGGGCACCCCGCAGACCATCGCCAACACCACGGTGACTACCGGCTTGTTCGACGGCGACAACGTCACGTTCTCCGCTGTGACCGGCAACTCGGTCGAGGCGCTGCTGATCTACATCGACACCGGCACGGCGGCCACCTCGCGTCTGGTGGCTTGGCTCGACACCTCGGTGACGGGTCTGCCGGTCACGCCCAACGGCGGCGACATCACGATTACGTGGAACGCTTCGGGCATCTTCCAACTGTAAGCCATGGCGATCATCACCCGGGCGGGCAAGGGCTCGCCTCTGTCCTTTGCCGAGCT
>JACCDP010122844.1_pt1 | contig 16327 bp, 22 predicted proteins | sample 7445841 | NCBI WGS metagenome assembly JACCDP01 (sample SAMN15323441, study PRJNA562643) | freshwater metagenome | isolation source: river surface water | place: USA:Blue River Watershed | collected 2017-08-17 | reverse complement strand
CTCCCTTGGCTTGGTAGAAACCATCCTAATCGTAACCTGTATAATTCCACTGGATGCCCCACCTGCGGAAGTGCCAAACTACAAAAAAGAGGTTTCAGTTATACGACCACAGGAACCTTCCAAAGATACCAATGCACCCATTGTGGAACTTGGTCAAAGTCAACCAAAGCAGTAAAGGAACACGCTCATGTCACAGCAGCTTGAAACACTAGCAGACTACATCAAGGCTAGGCAGATTGGAGGCAATCACTACAAGACCAAGATCCAGCCTTGGGATGTCTTCCTTGATTGGGAGATGGACCCTTGGTTGTGTAATGTAATCAAGTATGTGCAGCGTCACGCCAAGAAGAACGGCATCGAAGACCTTGAGAAGGCAAAGCACTATCTTGAGTTTGCTATCGAGAATTACGACAAGATAAAGGCTGTGTACTACAAATGAGTCAGCGTGATCTTGATAGGGCCTATGCACTGCTGAAAGAGGGTCAGTGGAGTAAAGGCTTCAATCTGTATGAGTGCCGTGAAATCCGTAAAGTTAAGTTTGCTTTAGGTATGAAGACACCACTGTCTAGGTCCATCATCTGGGAACCTGGATATGATGTCAGAGACCGACACTTGGTAGTCACTAACGAGCAAGGCGTTGGCGACACAATCATGTTCTCTCGCTTCATACCGCTATTGAAAGAGTTGCCAGTTAAGTCTGTTAGTGTCTATATGCAAAAGACACTGACGAACCTGATAGCCTCTTTAGACGGCGTGGATGGTGTCCTGACTGACGAGAACTGTGCTGTGCCTGCAATGCGTGTCAAGGTGATGTCTATACCGGCACTGCTGATGCAGTACAACAAGTTCCCTATGGCTGACGGCGGCCCTGTGTACAAGAGTGCTGGTTACTTTAAGTTTAAAGGCGTTAAGAAGACTAGCCAGATAGGGTTTTGCTGGTACAGCGACAATGACTCGTGGAATGCTAGTGCCAAGGTTATTCCTAGAAATCTAGCAGAAAAGTTCTATAATCAGTTGACAAAGAAGCACAAAGTGGTATCATTACAGATTCAGCCCGATTTTATGCCAGAGAACTTGGATGGTAGAAGTTGGCTTGAAACGGCTAAGAAGATACAGTCATTGAAGGCAGTCGTTACTGTTGACACTGGTGTAGCACACTTAGCAGGAGCACTTGGGGTAAGGACATTGAACTTAGTTGGGTCTACATCAAAAACGGGGTGGTTTTATCTCCCTGCTGATACGGACAGGACTAACTGGTACGACTCAATGGAACTTATACGTTATGAACCTTATACTAACTGGGAGGCAGGGCTTGATGAAGCACTGAAAAGATTATGTCGTTGACGATTAGAGATATAATGGAGCGAATGAAGAAGTTAGACGAAATTACAATCTTGGAAGTGCTAGATATTTCTTCAGAAGAGTTGATAGAAAAGTTTGCAGATAAGATAGAAGATAAATTTGATGAATTGGAGATAGACTTAGATGACACCCTATAGCACCTTTATTGCCAAGAGCCGGTACAGTCGTTACTTGAATGACAAGAATCGGCGTGAGCACTGGAATGAGACTGTGTCTCGATACTGTACTTTTATGTGGGAACACCTAAAAGATAAGCACAACTACACCATCGATGACAAGTTAGCAGAAGAGATCAAGTCTGCTATTACTAACCTGGAAGTCATGCCTTCTATGAGGGCTATAATGACCGCAGGCAAGGCCCTTGATCGGGACAACACCGCTGGCTACAATTGCAGCTACTTGCCTATCGATGACCCCAAAGCCTTTGATGAGGCTATGTATATCCTACTCTGTGGCACAGGTGTAGGCTTTTCTGTGGAGCATAAATATGTCGATCAATTACCTGAAGTCCCGGATCAGTTGTTTGATTCTCAGACTACTATTTCGGTTGCGGATTCAAAAGAAGGATGGGCCAAAGCACTACGCCAACTCGTGGCTCTATTATATTCTGGGGAAATTGCAAAATACGACCTTAATAGAATTCGACCTGCAGGAGCCAGACTCAAAACTTTTGGAGGACGTGCCTCTGGTCCCGGACCTTTGGATGAGCTTTTTAAGTTCACTATCGCCAAGTTCAGAGGAGCAGTGGGTAGAAAACTTACATCAATCGAGTGTCATGATATTCTCTGTAAAATCGGGGAAGTTGTTGTTGTCGGTGGGGTACGGCGAAGTGCAATGATTTCTTTGTCGGACCTTGAGGATGACCGTATGCGGTCTTGTAAATCTGGAAACTGGTGGGAACAAAATGGTCATAGGGCACTCGCTAACAACTCAGCAACTTATAACTCTAAACCAGAGATTGGACAGTTTCTCCAAGAATGGACAAGTCTATACAACAGCCACTCTGGAGAACGGGGAATCTTCTCAAGAGAAGCAAGTAAAAGCCAAGCTGCAAAGAACGGCAGACGTAATCCTAGTTTTGACTTCGGAACAAACCCCTGCTCAGAAATCATCCTGCGCCCCTACCAGTTCTGTAATCTCACGGAAGTGGTTGTACGGGCAGAAGATACTGTAGAGACGCTTGCTAACAAGATCAGGATAGCAACGATTATGGGCACGTTCCAGTCTACGATGACTAACTTCCCTTACCTGCGTAAGGTATGGCAGAAGAACACAGAAGAGGAGCGCCTCTTAGGTGTGTCGTTGACTGGCATCTTAGACAACAAATGGATGGGAGAGGTAAGTGACAGCACTGCGAAGGCTCTTGAACAACTACGGCAAGTCGCCGTTGATACCAACGCTGACCTTGCAGCACGGTTGGGAATCCCTCAGTCTGCTGCGATTACTTGTGTCAAACCTTCTGGCACTGTCTCTCAACTTGTTGATTCTGCCTCTGGTATTCATGCTCGACATAGTCAGTATTATATTCGCCGTGTTCGTGGAGACAAGAAAGACCCTCTCTCGGCGTTTCTGAGCACTGCTGGTGTTCCTGCCGAAGATTGCGTAATGAGACCAGACAGCACAGTAGTCTTCTCATTTCCGATGAAGGCCCCTGAAGGAGCAAGACTGCGTGATGATCTAACAGCAATTGAACACCTCGATGTCTGGATGATGTATCAGCGTCACTGGTGTGAGCATAAACCGTCTGTAACCATCTCAGTCAAAGAAGATGAATGGATGGATGTCGGGGCTTGGGTGTTTAGAAACTTCGATGAAATCTCTGGTGTGTCTTTCCTGCCTTGGGCTGGTGGTACATACCGACAGGCTCCTTATGAGGAATGCACTAAAGAGCAGTATGAAGAGATGCTCTCTAAGATGCCTAAAGAGATCAAATGGGACGACTTAGTCGAGGTAGATGACAACGTCGAAGGCGCACAAACATTGGCCTGCGTTGCCGGTCACTGCGAGATCTGATATGTCAATACTTCTACACATCATCGGCGGTTGTATGGTTGGGTTTGAATATGTGGATGACTTTGAAGATGAGCACTGTGTTGTCATCGACCTGTTCATCCTCAGGATAATGGTTTTTTGGTAGTCTAGGGTGTAGTACTTAACGGGCCTCCTCAAGAGGCTCTTTTTTTATCCTAGATACATTGCTCTTTCGTGCTTACGGCGTTTGACAAGGCCAGGGAGTTCTTTACCCCCTGCCTTGGTCCAAGCCATGAAAGCCTCCGCAGCGCCTTCAAAGTCGCCACGGTTATGCTTCATTCTTATTGTGCTTCTTTGGAGGTTGCCGAGGCCAACGTTGAAGCTAAAGCTGACCAATGCGTCAAAGCGGCCTTGGGTAAGTCCTTGAGGGCATAATCTACACACGCCTCGTTCAAAGATAGCCAAGTCTGCTGCCAAGATTCCATCGACTTCAGATATTGTGAGAGTTCGATCCCACCCATCAGGGATTGCAAGTCCTTTACGTTCATCTAGTTTCACCTTTATATGATTAGGGTCAATAACATGACCAACACCAACAGTCCACAGTAAAGCAGGACAGCGATAGGGACGAAATCGTACTCCTTCATCCTTCTTTATGCCCTCTATACACTCTTTTGATACATTCACTTCTTGCCCCACTGACGAGAACCAAACCAGAAAGCAATGATTCCTGACAGCAAAGCCATTTCATCTTCAGAGAAGATAACATCCGTAGCTGCGATAAACTGCTCTACAGACATACTGCCGAGGCCACCCTGTAATAGGAAGTAGGTAAGCCCCATATTGATTAAGACCAACTCTAACACAAAGATAAAGGTCACTGTTGGCCTGACAATGCCATTAAGATTAACAACCCACGATGACGCACGAGCCATGATAGCCTTGTCGTGCTCCAGAGCAGCCCCCTGGCGGTCTGCATCGGTCTGTAGGGCAATCTGGTCTGTCCTGATCTCTTCAACCTTCTGCTGGGCTATGTAGCCCCTCTCAGCCAGTGCCAGTTCACGCTCAGTCTGCATCTGGGCTAGTTTAAGTTCCTGTGCCTTATCTGCCTTGTCTTGGAAGAAGTTTAGAATCTGTGGCAGTCCAGAGGCTAGAAAGCCGATAGCGGAGGAGATTAGTGATAGCATAGGGTTCCTTAGGGTTTGTAGCCCATTACATAGGCAAAACTAACAATCAACAGTGCGGCTATGAAACAGTACATCTTTAGTTCAGCCAGCTTCTTTAAGTCTCTGCCAAACTCATCAGTCAGGTTCTTGTTGTCTGCCAAGATACGCTGTTTAATCGTTTCTATCTCAGCCCAGGCAGCAGGACCATGCTTCTCAATGATGTCTCTTTTGAGTTCTTCTTCTATCTTCTTAATTTCGTATAGTCCTCGCCATTCTTCAACGGCAGAAAATACAGAGGTATCCTTTGGCCTGTTTAACTGCTTCTTGCGGAAGGCGGCCCTGGCCTGCACATCAGCCTTGCCAAGGTCTTGGATGTCCTTAGTGACTGACTCCAGTTCCTTACCAACAGCCAAAGCCTCTTTGATGCCAGCGACCGCAGCCTTGGCAACTTGAGTGACTGGTTCGCTCATGTTACTGCCCTAGTTCTTGAATGTATCTTTCAAGATCAATGCTACTAGTCGTAGGTGTCTGTTCCTGCTGTTGTGGTTTATTAAACAAATTATCTATTTCTGTGATGTATTCAGAATCGATAATCCCAGACTTATTTAATTGGTCTACTATTTTTGCAGCCGTTGCTCCAGCAATCTTAGGCTGTTTAGAAGCCTTAGCCAAGCCTGCTAAAGCATCCATTGCTTCTTTATTGGTCGAAGCCTTAGCCAATAAACGTGGAGTAAGAATAATAGCGCCAGCAGTTGCAAGTGATTGTGGTAAGTTTTCACCAATCCTATTCTGAACATCTTCTGGTAACGCCAAATATCCAAGGGTTCCAGCAGCGCCAGTAAAGGCAACACTAGCCCCTCTAGTACGCAAGTAAGAAGCCCCTGCTGTTTCCCTCGTTAGCCCAATGTCAGCAGCGTTTAGTATTTCTTGAATCTTTGGTGCTTCATTTCTATACAGTTTGTAAAATGCTTTTTTTAAGTCTGGATTTTCATTTAAATTCTGATTAAACTTTAAAATCTTCTCTGGAGTAGATAAATTTGTTTCCAAGAAAGAGTATTTTAAATTACCCAAAGCCCCTGCAGATTCTTTCCCAGCCTGTCCAACGTATGTATCTACAGCAGAAAGAGCCTTATAAAGGTCAGTAAACTTCTCAGCTTCTGTTAAATCAGCTAAATAAGAACCTACTTTAGACGGAGACTGTTGCATTGCTGTAACAATTGTTTCATTAAACAACGAATTCTGACCTTCTTTGTATAATCCTTTAACACGATTGTATTCAGTAATTGTATCTTTTGATAACGGTGTCTCAACAACAAAAGGATTAAACTGTTCTGGTCCTGTTGATACAGTTGTTCTTTGCCCAGGCGCTACAGGAACATACTGCATTTTTCGTTTTTCTAATGCTGCCCTACGCTGTGGTGTATCAGCCGCAAGTTGAACAGCATCGTCCATTGCTTTTTCAAAATTAGAAGAATACTTTGAATAAGCAGCGCCTTTTGTAGTTGTTCCTTTTCCTGGTTGGACTAGGTCATTAGCAGAGCCAGAAAAGTTACTACGCAAATCGTGAGCAACGCCAAACTCAACAAAATCATCTTGTGCAAGAACATCGTCAAGCACTGCTTTGCGTTCCCCAGCAGCGCCCTTAAATTTTGACTTTGCTAGTTGGTCATACTCTTGCTGCGCTAACTTTTTTACACCACGAAGATCAACGTAAACACCATTATTTTGAGTTAAAGATTGGTAAAATGGACGGTATTTATCTTTGAATGCATCTCGTGCCGTTGTTATTAATCCTTGAAAGTTCTCACCGGCCGCTAAGGTTAGTGGCTGTTCGGTTGCCAATGCTTGTTTAAAACTATCCGATGTCTGTAAAGTGTTTTTAACATCTTGAACACCCTGCGTCAAAGCAGTCTTAACACCTTCTGTTTGCTTTGCAAATGCTGCCGTTCCAGAAGGACCGCCTTTAATAATGTTTTCAATTATCTGTGTTGTTGTGTCCCCAGTAAGTTGGCCTCTTGTTAGAGTAGCCCCTTTTTCTGAAAAGAACCTTTGAGCCGCTAATCTTGGATCTGTCGTAGCAGGGTCTCCACCGCCAAACTTGCTTAACTGTTCTTTGCCAACTTTTAATGCTTTTCCGCCTACTATCACTGAAAGGTTTCCACCTAGGTCCCAAGCAGCGTTTTCAACTAAGTTTCCAATTAGTTGTTTTCCAAAGTCCGTTGTAAATACATTTTTACCTGTAAGGCCTGCTTCGCCAAAGGTTCCTAAAGCTGATCCAGCACTTGACCCAGCCAAAGAAGGTAACAAAGCTCTTGCCGTTGTTCCCGGCTTTCCTAATTGAGCAATAGGCCGTATTAAACGTGCTTCTGGGGCAACAAACGGCGCAACACCGCCAACAAGGGCTAGTGCAGCAGGAAGACCTGTCTGATCCTCAACCGGCCTAATATCTGGAAATATAGGAGGTGAAATTGAAGCGGCTACGTCAGAAACAAACCTACCGCCACGCTGTTCTTGCTGCCGTGCTGCTTGAGCAGCGCCAGGACCTGGTCCAATAGTCTGGCCTCCAGCACGTTCTAAATTACGAATATACTCTTCAAGATCAATCGCCATTGTTAAAGCCCCAGTTCTTTTTGGATTGCAATACCTTCTTGTGCTTCTTCTTTGGTTGCTGTTCTATTTGCTGCTTTTCTTTGAATTGATCTCAATCGTGCAATTCTATCTCCAAATTGTGATTGAACAATATTAGCGTTAGTAGAATACCTGTCTTTTTGTGGCAAAGCTGCTAACTTTTCATAGGTTAAAGTTTGAGAAGTAATTTCGTCTCTTATATCACCTAGAAGTTTTAATATTGTTCCTGCTTCTTGGTTTAAATTTGGTTTACTTTTTACTAATTGGTCAAGTTCTTTAACTGCCAAAGATCCAGGAAATGCTTTTGCAATTTGCTGAACAAGTTTAGACGAAATAGCATTGATGTATTCAGAATCTGGAGCACTAGATCCAATTGGAATTCCAAAAGCCCCTAAAGCCTTTGATAAACCTAACTTACCTTCTGCAAACTTTCCAGTGAACGCATTAGGAACAATCCTCTCTACTTCAGCAATTTGACGAAGTAGTGGTTTTGCAGAGTTATATGCTTGACCAGCCTGTGTCCATGCCTCTGCTTGTCCTTTTGCATCCTGTGCAGCAAAGGCCTTGTCAAAAGCACTTCCTAAATCAATATTAGTTCCACCGGCTTTGCTCTTTTTTAATTCTGCTTCATCACGTTCTTGTCTAAACCGTCTAGCGCCTTCATCGGTACCAAACTGTCGTACTAACTCATTTAGACGAGTACGGTCAGCAATGGTCAACGGCGCTTCTGTTTTCTCTCTACTTGCTTGAGCTAACGAGGCTATGCCAGCAGCTTGTCTCTGGAATCCTTGCATCCGTTCAGACTCCAACTTAGCAGCCTGTTGAGCCGCCTGTTGAGCCAAGGTAGTTACACCTAACTTAGCCGCAGAAGAAGACAGTCTCTTAAAGAACTCTGGTGACGAGGCATCACCATCTGAAGCCTGTAATGCTTCTTGATAGGCTTGCTGACCCAACTGAGCCTGCTGTAGCCTCGGGTCTTGCACAGAAGGAAGTCCAAATAAGGTATTAACAACGCCACCTAAAGCACCGCCTAACTGCTGACCAGCCCTAGCAGCACCAAGCATTGTAACCTGCTGCGGAGTTAGTTTAGCCTGTTCTAGTAATCCACGCTCACGTTCAGCCTCAATAGCCTGCTGTATCAACTGAGGATTATAAGAACCAAATAATGTTTGCTCTGCCATTATATTTCCTTTAGTAAGGGCTATAGCCGCCACTCATATTTTCAAGACCTGAAGAACTTCCGTAATAACCGCCTGCTGTATCAATGTCAGGGTTATAAGCAAAGCCACTACCGCTACCTGCTCCCATTGGATAATATGCAGATGCTGTAGACTGCGGTGCCGGTGCCTGTTGTTGACCAAACCCAAGTCCTTTAAAGAACTGGTTCATCAGGTTCTGACCGGCCAACTGATTAGCGGCAATCTGCTGTTGCTGTCCACCAAGTCTGGTTGAAGCTGCATCTAAACCACCTCTTAGTAGCATCTGACCAGCAGTAGCACCAGCAGTGGCTGTTCTACCGCCCAACTGAGCACCGATGTCCAAAGGTTGCTGACCTGCCTGCTCAAGCAACGAAGATACACCAAACTGAGTTGAGAATGGTGACAAGGCTGTAGTCTGTAATTTAGCACCCTCACCAAATAAACCCGTTCCATAAGTAATACGGTCTCTGGCAGCCTGTTCTGCCTGTGCAGCCAACTGTAAGTCTTGCGTGCGTCTTGCTGTAGCCAATGCAGCCAACTCAGGTTGGCCTACATCACCAATGTTAAGGCCTGCACGACCACGCCCAAACACAGAAGCACCTAATCTTGCCTCTTCACGCTGACGGATAGGATCAAGCATTGCATACTGCTCTTGCAGATACTGATTCCTAGCCTGCTCTGGTGTCTGTGCAAGATATTGCTGACCAAGGCCAAACAAGGTCTGAGAAGGCGCTACAGCACGTTCAGCAAGGCCTAGACTGTCTCCATAGAGAGCAGAGAGCCTATCTTGTAGTGCTTGTATCTCCGGCGATGTGGTATAACTAGCACCAGTAAGGCGACCTTCAGGGCCAAACTGAAACTGTGATTGACCAAATCTGGTAGAGATTCCTACAGGTCTAAAGCGAGCCTCTTCGGCTGCTAATTGTGCAGCACGTTCTTGAGCATCGGCTGCATATCTAGTTGCGGCTGCTTGCTTTGAAGCTGCTGATCTTGCTCCGCTAGCGCCTATAACGGCTCCGACTACTTCACTCATTTAGATTACCTCTTTTTCTAAAATATAACCAGTTAGTTTAAATCCGAACTTCTTCTCAAATGCTTTATAATTACGCTTAGTGCCCATGATTATCTTCTTGTAGCCTAACTGCTTTGCTAGTTCATTGAGATAGATATTCCAGTAATGCCCATCACCATAAACTTGCAGAGCAACTAAAGCGTCATCGTGCTCAGTCCAAGACATAAAACCATGTTCATTCTCAACTAAGTTGTCTAATCTAATTCTGGTATCTTTAGACTTAGTTAGGTATTCTTTTATTTGTTCTTTATTCATCAGGCCTTCATAATGTATGCAAGTGCATAGTACGGTGGCAGGTTAGCGTTAGTGCCTGAAGAACCTGCCGAGGCAGTGGTAGTAGCAACTGTTATGCCGGTACTTGCTGTTGATGTGTCAGCATAGTAGCCACGAGCGCCAGACGTACTTTGCGTGTTTCCTGCTTCAATGTTTAAACCATAGTCATAGTTACCAGGAGTGCTATATTCACCAAAAGCAACAGCATGGGCGTGGCTTGGATCAGTAACAGTAGATGTGGCGGTATGGCTGTGGCTAACAACAATAGCATTAGCGGAACCACCAGTACCAGCTACAGAATATGTAGAGCCAGCGCCGACAACAAACCTATCTCGTAGGTCAGGCGTGCCGTTAGAGCCGTTACAGAGATACCAACCAGACGGAATAGAGGCTACAGAGCCTGACCAGATGATGATACCGCCACTAGGAAACGCTGCTGCTACTGCTGTAGCAACGAAGGCTGTAGTTGCCACCTGAGTAGTATTAGTGCCAGAAGAGGCCGTAGGCGCTGCTGGAGTACCTGTAAAGGTAGGGCTATTGCTGTCTGCCTTGGATGATATGGCAGAGGCAATGGCTGTGTATTCTGCATCAATCTCGGTGCCTTTGATAACCTTTGCTGGGTTACCAGTGCTGAGAGCATCTTTGGATGCAAAGTTAGTTGCTTTCGTGTAATTACTCATACTGTTTTCCCTTGTGCGACATAAACATCGATTTTCTGAATAGAAAGAGGATCACCATTTAATTCTGCTTCTAAACCCAATTGCATCACAGCCCCGTTGCCACCTGCGTTGATTTGGAACTGGTCTAGGACCACACCATTGGAGAACTCAGCAATGTTGTATTCCCCTATATTATACTCGTAAACTACCGCCGTGTCAAGTAATTTCGTCTCACTATTGTAATTTTCTTTGTAGTCAAAGCCCCATTTAATGGCTACAGCGTCACCAGAGCCGCCAATAACCACAAATCCTATCTTTTTAAGGACTTTTAAGGCTGTTGGGCTGCCAAAGTCAAAGTAATTGGTGTAGTACTGTAGCCGGTAGGTAGAGGCATTATCTAGGTGTCCAAAGTACTTCCCAATGTAACCAGGCTTTCCTAACAGCAACTCCTTAGCTTGATTGACAAACAAGGCTTTTGGATCAAGGCTATCCCATATAGTGACACGGGCAGAACCGTCCTGAAGAGCACCCCGCATATCAAAGCAGTAAGTAACCTTAGTTGCTGGCAGGGTAAGAAGGTAAAAGGCATCCCGGTCATAGTAGACAGACTTGATAGCACTAGCCGTCTCTGAGGCCACCGCAGCGATGAGGTCATCACGGACGTTCTTGGACATATCCCGCATAGGCAGGGACTTCTCTTGGATGACCCGTTGGAGACTACGCACACCAGAATCAGATAAGAAGACGATGTCTGTGCCGGTATTCTGGACAGAGTCCCTAGCAATACAGCCTACATTGGGGATAAAGTCTGCTAAGGCCAATGAAGTGACATCTATTGGGTTGCTATAAATAGCAATGTTGTTCCTACCAAAGATGATTAAAAAGCCGTTGTGGGCCGCTAGAGCGATAATCTGGTCATTGTTGGGGAACACAGAATTAATCGATAGAGAGCCTGAGTCACCGCCTTGGAAGTCAGAACCGTCCAAAAGCCTGCTAAAGTACACAGTCTGCCTGTCACCAACAATGTCTGCCATCCATATACGACCATAGGCGGCTAAGGCACAGTTGGGCTTAAAATCTGACACAGAATAGCCTGTCGGCAGTGTACCAATGTCTCCTAACTGCTGAAAGCCAAAAGAGCCTGCATGGGAATGCGGATTAGCAATGGTGGTCACTGTGCTAGTCAGAGCATCAGAAACTGTGTATCCTGTACCGGCTGTAGAGACTGTTACAGTGGCTATACCAGTACCGCTAAGGGTTGCTACAGTCAATTTAGCATTAGAGCCTGTGCCGCCTGCTAAGGTCAGAATATCGCCTACATTGTATCCAGAGCCAGCAGCAGTGACCGTCACAGTCGCTATCGGACCAGTACCGCCACCTCCGCTAATCGTAGCCACAGAGAAGGTAGCACCAGTGCCTGGAGTAGGCAGGTTGTGGAAGACCAGTACAGGATGTCCTGTCTGTACCATGTAGGCATGGGAGATAGCATCGGAGCCATCGCCATAGGGCAGAGCCGCAGCTTGCCAATTATTGCCTGTTATCGTATAGGACACATCAGCGGTATTGGCCTGTGTTCTGACAGTCTTGGTGGTCATGGTTGTGGTGCCAGTAAACAGTTTATTGTTACCGGCACTGATGGTCTGGTTTCCACCAGCATCAATCATCTCAAATATAAACTCTACAGGGTTAGCAGCACCTAAGTCTGTGTTGACTGCTGAGTTTACAGTTGTCCAGCCACGCCTTGCACCAATACGACCATACCTATCGATAACACAGTTCTGTGCCTTCAGAGCATACCCTGAAGACAGTTGAATACTGCTTTCTTGCGTGTTTAGGCCTAGAAAGCCCGGAGCAGCAATAGTAGCGGTCTGTATTCTTTTCATTAAATTGAACCCCAGATGAGTTCTTCAGGGTAACGATTAGCCTCAGCAGCTATGTGGTCTGACAGAGACTGGCGATAGAGTTCATAAGCCTCAACACTGTTAATACCGTTGTCCTCGCCACGCTCATTCAATGCCTTGGCATAGGCTAGGAAGATCACAGGCTCTGCTGGAATCTTGATCTGTGTAGAAGAAGCGGTAAACTCTGCCTGTGGCTTGATGACGTTAAAGTAGATGTTATAGACACCATCAGGGATAGGATAGAGGTCTACCTGTGTATCTCCATTGGAGTCTACGCCGTTAAAGTTATAACGGTCAGGAGCACCAACCAAGACTGTTCCGCTGTTTAAGAACAACTCATCCATCTTCCTAGTTGTCTCATAGTTCAAGAACCAGTCAGACTCCGAGTTGATAACGTCAATGACCTTAAACCGCTGACCAATGCCGGTCAAGACATAGTTAAAGAGGTTAGCCGAGGTAGTTACCGTCAGTGTCTCTGACAGAGCATTCCAAGTGTAAGCATCCTCAACCTGCCGTTTAGCATCGTTGACGAACCTACCAATCAGTTTAGAATAGGCGTTGTCAGTAACGGCAGTAACCTCTGGCTCACGCAAGCGAACCAAGGTTTCATTGACAAGTTCTAAGTAAGTTTTGTTTGCCATTTAACAGTCCCATTTCTTTAGTGCTAAGGCCTTCCTTGTTGGTCTGCCTTTGGAGTCCTTCATAGGCCCAGGAACACCACTCATACGGGCACAGAAAGACTTTCTACGAGCAGCCTTCTTAGGCGACTTAGCAGCCTCTTTAGCAGACACAGGAGGCTTCAGGTTAGCGCCTTCCTTGTTCTTAAAGTATGCCCTGCCTTTGGCATTTAAGCCACCTTCTGGGTTCTGATATACTTTTTTTACCATTATTTTTTCGCAGTCTTCTTAGCTTGTTTGAACGCCTTAGCTGTAGGAGCACCTTTTGAGCCGACCTTACGCATCTTCTCACCACTGCCTGCAGCTATCCGTTTACGTTTGGCATGAATATTGGCATAGAGTCCTGGCTTCATTTCTTAGCCTTTGCCTTTGCTTTACGGGCAGTAGACAAAGCAATCGCAATTGCCTGCTTCTGTGGTTTACCTGCCTTCATCTCTTTACGAATGTTCTCAGAGACGGTCTTTTGTGAGTAACCCTTCTTGAGTGGCATTATTTCATCCTCTTTGCTTTTTTCTCTTTTGCTTCCATAGCCTTTGTCTCTGAGCCTTCGTGCATCTTCATGCCTTTGGCAGACTTGTAGCCTTCTTTCTTGGCATAGGACTCAGCGGCTTTTTTACCCTTAGCGGTATATGGGAACTTCTTCTTTCCGACCATTGGCATACTATTCTCCTTAGAATTGGAATTGGACTGCGGTTTCAGGGATAAACTCTACTGTTGCTATATAGGTTACGGTATTGGTGCTAGAGTTCTGCACACGAATCTGATCACCAGCCTGCATAACGACCTCGGCATTGCTTAACAGGATGTACTCACCAGCGCCTAAGTTCTTACCGCCAACAATAAAGTATTCAGTGTTAGTAGAAGCATCATACCAATAGACCTTTGGTGTGTCATTGCCGGTAAGACTAATGACGTACATTACCTGCCAAAGACCAGTATTCTTGGTAGGCACCGTAAGAATAGTGTCCTTGGTAGTAGTGGTTTTAGTCGTAACAGCCGAGACTTTTCTACTCATATTAACCTACTTTAAGAACTAAGCTGAGTAATAGAATTACGATGAAACCAGTAGTCCCAAGCAGGATCTGTTCTAATCTCTTTAGCCTAGCATTGATGCCTGCATAGCGTTCAGCGCATACTGCCTCATGGGTATCAAGTTGTCCTTTAACTTGGTCTGTTGGTGACATCACTATCTCCACTTTGGTCCTTCCATCCAGGCTACCAGAGAGTGTCTGGTTCCTTTTGTTACAGGGTTTACCTTATGAACTACAAAGGAGGGAAATACTAAAACAGTTCCTTGTGTTCTTAGGTGCTCTTGTTTGGGGCTACCGAGATGTAACGGCTGCATCTCAAACTCCCCGCCTTCATACTCTTCTGGGCTAGACAGTTGGCACACCAGAGATAACTTCCTGTGTACTTGTCTACCATCATCCCAATTTACATCGTTATGCCAATTATAATAACCTTGGTCTTCTGCGTTGTACTCTGTAAACTGAATCTCGTTTAAGTGCCACAACTCAGATCCAAAGGCATTATGATTAGCAACATGAAACAGATTAGTTAGTTCATGGTACAGCCAGCCAAGGTCTTTATTGTCTCTAGTGATCCACCTAACCTTACTTCTACGAACCTTGGTGTCTACGTTAGAGCCTTGGAAACCTACTATTGCCTCCTGCGGTTCTATCTCTTTTGCCTGCTCTACTATGGTGCTACAAAGTTCTTTAGGATACCGCTGCTGCCACATCTGCCACATTGCGTTCAAGGCAGAGTTCCTACAAAAGCCTGTGCAGCCTCAGCAGACATCACATTACCATCTGCGTCTTGTAGTTCTGCGCCTTCCGCAACTAACTTCTTAAACTCTGCGTAGTCTGTGTTGGCAAAGTTAAATGGGATAGATGCGCCATCAGAAAGTCTGCGAACAATATCAGCCAAGTTTCCTTCTAAATTAATAAATTGTTTATACATTTTATAACTCCGCTGCCGCTACCCAATGGTATGTTGTATTTATAATTCCGCTTGATTGTGTATAAGTTGCTCTAGCCCCTGTTTGACCAATTAAATCTGGAGTGCAATCTACATCTACTCCTTGGCTTCTAAGATATACTTTGCCAGAAGTTCCAGAATTTGATGAATATGTAGTTACCGTAGGGGTTCCTCGTTTTGTTACTTGGAATCTAATCGAACTACCTGCCCCTGTCGTTGATAAGTTTATATATTCTGCTTGCATTCCAGAACTATTTGATGACGCACCCGGAGCAGTTGCTTGGTCATAAGACTTCTCATAATACCGCTGACACAACTGCAACTCAGCACCATACGGCCTACGCTCAAACGGGGTAGCAACAGAGCCTACTTCGAGTTGTACGCCTGTGATGTAAAAGGTGGCTCCTGAATTACTAATAAAGTTTGCTTGGCTGGTTGTTCTTCTATATTGCCCTGAAGTCCAAGAACCTGCTGTGGTATTAAAGTTAGAACCCGAGCCTAAATCCCAACCCACCAACAAACCAGTTGAATTATCGGTATTAAATGTTCCGGTTGTGGGGCCAGCAATAGTTACTGATTTAGTTTCAAATGTATTGGCAGAGTTAATACTATACGTTGCAACATAAGAAACACCGCCATCAGAAGATTGTAAAAATATGCAATATGTTCCTGTAATGCTTGACCTAACTTGGAAAGATATAGTAACTGATTTGGCATTGGCTGTTCCCCACGCTAAATCTGCAATGTTAAACCCCTCTATTGCCTGTCGAATTTGAACTTGCTCTGCGGCCCCTGCCGATGCGCCTGTTCCCACAGTAAACAATAAAGAATTAGTATATCCAACTGGTGCAGTTGTAGACCTTTGAGAAGTAAAAGTTGCTGATGTTCCTTCTGAAACATAAAACCTATCAACTGGATAACTACCAGTCGTGCTAACACTCGCACCAGCGTTCCTCTGGTCAATCCTCATGTCACCATTGATAATTCTGTTTCTTTGACCCTGCAGACTATCCGCAGTAGGGGTCATGCTATTTATCGTAGCGGTATTGCCACCACTAGCGTCAGTTATAGCGTTTACTTTTAAGGTTGACATTATCTAGCCTCCAATGCGGCTAGACGGGCTTCAAATGCTGCGTTCTGTGTTTTTACTGTGTCAAGTTCTGCTTTGAGTTCTTGGATGGCCTTTACACACAAAGCGACCATGTTTCCGTAATGCAATGCGTCTGGCTGTCCTTTATTATCGTATTGCACAAATTCACTTAAACCAGCGGAATGCACTTCTTCTGCAATAAATCCACCGTAAATGTTTTCGCCATCAGAAGGAGATATGCCTTTGTATGTTACCGGCCTTAATTCCAAAGTTTTAGAAAGGCCGTGAGTCAAATCTTGAATATCGCGCTTATAACGCAACGAAGATGTTGAACGATATAAAAATCCAT